>Ga0214544_1000111_pt1 | contig 113122 bp, 48 predicted proteins | sample CNSS3metaG_FD_160074 | JGI IMG/M metagenome (GOLD analysis project Ga0214544, IMG submission 160074) | Root nodule microbial communities from cowpea collected in UCLA plant growth center, Los Angeles, California, USA - CNSS3 | ecosystem: Host-associated > Plants > Roots > Nodule | place: USA...
TCTGCTTTAAGCATCCGTCATTTCATAAAATATTTAATTGTACTATTGATATATATTTCTTTTTATTTTTTCACGTTATTAACTTAAATAATCCAACCGTATTCTCTTTTAAGTCGTCCTTTTATTTGCTTGACGACAATATTCAATGAAATCATATCTTAACGAGACATACAACTTTAATTACATTCTAAATTGATCTATTCCATTGATAAACGTCAACATCTTTTTAAAACATTAGATTATCATCATATAGATTATTAAATCTCCAAAAACCCATTGCTATGACCACAATTATTACATATAAAAAAAACCCGTGCGTTGCACGGGTAGAAGGACTAGTTTTCATACAAAATTGAAAAATGTCGGCTTTGAACGTCTTATCAATCTTTAGATCAGATGGTTGGGACGATACAAGTATGTATTTAATAATAATTTTATTTAAATAAAACTGGATTAAAATTAATAATATTTTATAGATTAAACTTATATATCTAAATATTAATTCAAATAAAACTAGATTAAAACTATTTTCCATTATTAAATATTAATTATACTAATAATAATAATTTCAAATACTAATTAATAATTTAAACAAGGAATAAAATAAGAATCGTAAATATAATTCATAATTTCAGTAAATTGTAATAATAATTTTAATTTAATTTTATAAAAAAATATGATAAAATTGTAATTAATCAATATATGTTTAATAATAATTTTATTCAAATAAAAAATTATTTTTTTCAAATCACACATTAAATCTAATTTATATATTACTAAATATAAGACTCACTTTTATTTTATGATTTTGGACTAGTTTAAAATTAAAGAGGTCCAATCAGTCCATTTGTTTTCTTTCAGAAACCTCTTCATTTTTCCACTCTCTCTTTTCTCTCAACTATTCTCTCTCAAATACCATTCTTCTTCTTCCTTCTAACTCTGTTGAAAACCTTTCGTGAAATAGAAGCTGAATTTGGAATCCTACTTCGTACTCCACATATTAAACTGAACAATTCAATCCTCCAAGTTGAACATCAAACCTTCGTCTTTTCCTTCTTTTCTGGTTCGGTTAGGTTGGTTCTATCTTGAGTTCTTCCTTAGAGCCTCATTCTTGTCACTGTGCTCATACTTTGCAGATCTTTAGTTTGTTTATGGAGTTGTGGTGCTCCTTTCGTTTAGGCTCTTTCTCTGCAAATTTGCTTTCAGTTTTGAGGTAAGGAAAGCTAGGGTTCAAAGCTTTTTAAGAGTATTGCATGTTTTATGGTTTCTGAATCATATTTTTAATGTCTGTTTGATGTTCGTGTTGTATGAAAATGTGTTAGGTGTTGTGTTGTTTGTGTTATGTATTTGCATGCTTGAGTAGGTGAGAAACCTATTGTTCTTACCCAAGCGAGCAGCTCTCGCTGCGAGAGTAACAGAAACTCACCCTTGTCTCAGTTGGAGTGATTGCTTAGGCGGCGAGGAGCTTTAATTTTGAACAAAGAGCAATTTTGCTTAGGCGAGAAGGTCTCACTTAAGCGGGAACTCGCAAAGCCTCATCGTGCACACTGTTCGAGCTCTCGCCTAGGCGAAAATGGCTAGCTTAAGCAAGAGAACTTATGTCACTTAAGTGAAGGTTTCTAGCTTGAAGGAGACTAGTGCAAGGGACTAATTGCTTGATTCCTTCCATGATTGGTTGTTTCACTTCTTCTCAAGAGTATGTTGTACAATGTTGTGCATGTATGATGAGGTATTTTGGGACTGTATTTGATGTGTTTAACATTAGATGATGATTATTATGAGATAACATGTGGACTTGGTGTGAGAATTTTATGGAGAAATCCCTTTCGATGATAAAGTAGTGTGTAGTGACTCAAGGATTCAAATAAGGTTGCATCTAGGGATGACAAAAATACCCGTGCCTGCGGATATTCGCAGATAAAATCCGCGACGGAAAGTTAGTACCCGTGAGTATTTATTATCCGCGGGTAGGGGGCATTTTAATACCCGCTTATAAACGAGTCGGGTGCGGGTATCTTACTATCCGTACCCGCGGGTATCCGTTACCCGCAAAAAATTAAAATTAAAATTTAATTTATATTTTATTAAGTTAAATTTAATTAAAATTAAAATTAACAGTATATTTTATTTATATCAAATTTAATTATAATTATAATTAAAATTTAATTTAATTTATATTTTATTTTTATAATTTTATATTAAAAAATTTATAAAATATATATATTTTTTTAAATATTTGCCGGTATCGGGTATCCACGGGTATCTGTAGATTTTAAAAATATTTGCGGGTAGTTTTTAAGCGGATACCCGACGGGTAAAGGAACGGATAACGAACAAATATTTTTTTTGCGGGTCGGATTGCGAGTAAGCACTATCTGTACTCGACCCGACCAATTGTCATCCCTAATTGCATCCCTTTCAATTATTTACTTTTTAAATAATTGTTAGTTTAAATTTAATTATTTTTAAATTAAAATACTTTTTTATCATTTTATAGTTTAGTTTAAATTGTTATTTAATTAAATTCAATGTTTTAATTAAATTAATTATTTTAAAAAAACAGACATACATTAAAACGTATTTTTACTAGTTACCAAAATAAATTTGTAATCTTAGAAAAGTTTAAGAAAATGTATTTTCGGCACGAATTTAAAAAAATTGACATGAAAATTTTGAACACAATTTACTTTGAGTAAAACTTAACTCTGTGATATCCATCTCTACCCATTAAGTAAATCAGTGCTTCATTTTTCTTCTGATAACCCTAAATCAGTGTTTACACAGTGTATATCAAACAGAAGAAAAAAGTAATTCCATTAATTCTTTGTATATTTATTTTTTTCAATTTTGTTTCCAATCAAATATTGAAGAGTAGACAAATTCTATTAGTAAAGAAACACACAACCAATAGCCAATCCTCACGGATTAGGGGCGGCCATGGGTGAATCGTCGGAGGATTTCTCGGTGGTGGTTTTGGCGTCGGACCTCGGCATCGACGCACGACCCTTCCTTGAACATCAACAGCAACAAGAAGAAGAGAATTGGCATGACTGTTCTCAATATCTCTTCCCCGATGAAGATTTCTCCGATCTCGATCAGTTGCAATTCCTCCTCCTCCAAGGCACCGACAAAAATTCCAATCGCATTCTCCGCATCGTCGGCAAGTACTTCCCCGGTATTTTACTGTTTCCTCAATCAACTGAACTTAATTAATTAATTAACGTGGTTTTATATTTTAGGGTTTATTCGGGGGTTAAGCTGTGTTTTGTGTTAGGATATTAGGTCTCTTTTGGTTATAGTTTGTTTCACCAGTAAGATTCGACGTGTTACGTGTAGATGCTAGTCAAACTAGTTTCTGTAATTTTTCCGAAAAACACTGGGATTCAACACTTGAATTATAGAGTCAAGAATTCGCGGTCTGTTATGCAATAACCCGGTTATTCCACCTTCTTATTTGTTCTTCTTTTACATGTAAATTTCAATATTGTTTTCGTTTGATCTTCTATTTATGTATTTCTGACGTTTGCTCTGCTGTGAGGTTGTCTGGCTCTGTCTACGAGGATAAGAAACAACTCTTTCACAAACAATGAGAAAAAAATGGAGATGAGAAAGAAAGTTAATAATTGAATTAAAGGTCTTGGACTCACAAAGGGTGGCTCAAGTGGTAGTAGCTTAGGCCTTTAAGCATATTAGAGGGGTTTGATTCCTAACTGTGTGAATAGAGCAGCACGTGTGAAGAGAGGAGTTGCACCTTAATGTGTACTCTACTCTCTTTGGGACTGGTTTCATGGTTTCTGGCTTTGGAGATACGTTGCTTTCAAGAAAAAATAAATAAATTAAAGCTCTAGCGATGTAAATTCCTATTGTATCTTTTGGCGAAGCTGTTTTGAAATTTGTATTACTTCTATTCCATTGATTTGGTACTGAAGTGCTTTTAAATGGTGTGCAGCAACTGTTGTAAATGCAGAGAGACTGAAGAGATATGTGTTTCACAAGATCTGCAGCGAGTTGCCGGATGAGCCATTCTGTATTGTTTACATGCACACCAGCGTTCAGAAAGAGGATAATTCCCCTGGTATAACGATCTTAAGGTGGATTTATGAAGAGCTTCCTTCTGATTTCAAGGACAGGCTTCAAATTGTGTATTTCATCCACCCTGGCCTTCGATCCCGGCTAGTCATTGCTACTGTTGGCCGCCTCTTCTTGAGTGGAGGGTAACTCATCTTCTATTGATTCTTAACACAAATGAACATTCAAAGGCATTCTATTAGGAGTATAATTTAGGTTGCGTTTGGATAAACTTATAGGAGAACAAAATTAAAAGTAAAATGAATAAATTTCTTTAGTTAAAATTAACTTTTGCACTTGAGCTTTTGAAGAAAAAATTAACTTATTTTACTTAGCTTATGTAAGTAGGGTCATAGTTGTATTGCAACATCTATGATTTTTGTCATTTACATTGGTTGGTCCACTATCACTTGTTAGACTAATCCTATTTTTTATTTTGGTTCTCTTTGATCTTGGTATAGATTATATTGGAAGATCAAGTATGTAAGCCGGCTTCAGTACCTCTGGGATGATATAAAGAAAGGAGAGATTGAAATACCGGATTTTGTGAAAAGTCATGATGATATTCTTGAGCATAGACCACTCACAGATTATGGTATTGAACCTGATCCCTTTCACTTGACTGGGATACCTTCATCTACCTACTCATTTGGAAAGTACGAGGAGAGATGGGCGGGAAGGGGTTATGTGTCTTAGTATGTGTATTGCCTCGTTTCCTGAGATGAACCTGAACCTTTGTACATAATGACTGGGGTGTTTGTATTTCTTACGCTCATCTTTGAGTTTCTTTGTTTTTGGTAGTGGAGCTAAACCTGGCTGTGTACGAATAGAAGTACATTTTTCTATGCCACAAGAATTGTATTTCTATAGAATAATCTACAGAATAATTCCTTGTTCTTGTGTTGAGATACTTTTGAATGAATTGCTCCCAATATGGTATTATTGGCCCTGGTTTGGCAGGACACGACTGATGCGTCTTATTTTTGTCTTCTTTTTGTCACCGGAATATGAATGATGTATTTTTAGGAATATGTTCAATTTCAACTCCAACTTCACAATTAAAATTTTACAATTTCAAATGACATACAAACCACAAATGAGTATATGTTTTATGTTTAATACTTAAAATCTTGACACCCCTAAGAAGAGCTCTGGTTCATTTGACATTTTATAAACCACTTCACTGATATTGGGAATCTTGAAGATCTTAATTTATTGGGGGTACCTCTGTGTAATTCCTTTCATTGATAATTCTTTTTTGTCTGCAGTTTCTTTTCTTTCATCCATTTTTAATTTGCAGAATCAACCAACCTCCATTTTTTTCTGATTGATTTCATTAAACTTATTTGAGTATAGGAGTGTAGGAGGAAGATTACCAAGCCACGAAAGACGTTAAGTTGTGCATGATCTGGATAAAATCTAAAACCACCAAACACGTCACAAAGAAATGACATACTTCTAATACCATGCTAACTCCATTGTTACGAAGAATACTAAACAGAAAGGAAAGCCAAGGACTGTGATTTAGAGAATAGATTATCAGTAAGAATACATAGATGAACTATATTACACCAACTTGATTAAAGGGTAAAGCAAATACATATATGATGAAAGCAAATAACAGTAAAACACTAACAAAGAAGGAAAGAAACAGTAACATGCCAATATAGCTCTCTAGCCTGAACTGTAGTTCAACAGCATTCTTCACAAAGCCAGCAGCAACACAGAGCGAAGAGGCTGCATAAAAAAAAATAAAAAAAAAATAAAAAATGAATTTTCAACAAGAAAAAAAACAGATAGCGGTCAAATAAATATGTTCATAAGTTTTCTGATAGATTATGCTGATCTGATCCAACTCCAAGTCATAGTCTAGTATTCTAGTGAAAGTTTGTGGTGTTTATGGAAACTTCAGCACATAACTATTGACTCATTTCTTGGTTAAACAGCTATAGATTACAATACATATGGTTATATATCATGTTTTTCATGCAGGATAGCATAGGTGATTGTATTCTCTAGATACTTACCATCCTTCGATGAAGCCCCTCTCACCTTTCTTCTTGAAAGCAGAGAAGAACTTTCTTTTGGCTGGGGGATTCTCAGATGGGTATCCTGAAATCACAGGAAAATGAGAAGTGAGTTATGTAACATCTTCAAATTAAGTAGGTTGTGTTTGTGCATATTTGGTAGAGAGGAATTAAGTAGAGGAACCTAGGGGAGGTTGGCTTCCCTGAGTCTCTGGCTTCTGCATTTTGGAGAATTAAAAGATGATTTGTAAACAACCTTCAGTAAGCACTTGATTATACTAGAATCAATGTCTGTCTGTGTCAATATTGAGTGCAACTGTATAATGCTCATCTTTACACTCCTCAATATGCTTATATACTTCCACTACTGACATTGTTTATATATATATATATATATATATATATATATATATATATATATAATAGGGAAGAGAGAATTCTGTGTGAAAAGACAGTATCATATCACTTATTATTTAGTTTTTTGAAGTGTCCAACAGTATTGAGGAAAAGGAAGGTTGATTAAAAATGTGCAAGAATTTTGATAAGAACTTTTATCTCCTGATATGTATTTGAATTCAATTTTTTCTTCCATCAACCTTTTTAATTTGATGGATAATCTTTTAATATCTTCCAATGTCGGGAAACTAGTCAAATAGCTGCAAGTGAAACTGTCTGTACCTCGAATATGGACATTAATTCTCTAAATCTTCATATTTGAGTGTTCTGACTAGAACTTTTTTTTCATGAATTTTAATATAATTATTATAAAAAATCACTAAATTTGTTTTAAATTAAATCTTTACTTCAGTTTATATGTATTTATTGTATTTATAATGTAGATTCAAGAACCTTTATGTGGGTGGGTTTTGTCTGATCGTTCACACGGTCTTTTGTGAACTTGACCTTTGGGAGTGAATGTTTTGAAATGCCACTTTCAATATTAATAATTCCGAACTTCCCAGTTTTCACTGCATCTTTCTCTTCCTGAGTCTAGATTGAAAGACAAATGAGATTTATATTAGGAAACAAAATAATCCTTTTATTCTTTTTTTTTTTTCTTTTCTGATTCTGAATCTGATCCTTTACTTAGCCCAAAGAAAAAAAAAAGAACATTACAGAGCACATTACAGAAGAATAAAGGCACATAAAAGCCTACTTTATATGCTTTCTTTGTCAAACATTTTATACTTATTTGCTTATCAAAGCCACTTAGATGGCAATAAATTTCTATGAAGAATATATTCTTTACAACAACTATGGGGATGAATTCTTTTACTTTGTTTTCATCATGATAAATTTTCTGCAGACAGAATATGTCAACATATTAAAATTCAGTCTATTTTATTTTAAATTTAGTTTAATTTCAAATCCCAACTAAAAGCCTAGTTGATTATTACAATTTATATTTCCATATTAGATTCCAATACTAAACAAATATAAAATTAATCTTTATATTTTATAGATGTATTATTAATAAATTAAAACTTATATACACAATCTGCACATGCATGTACATATTATATATATATATATATATATATATATATATATATATATATATATATATATATATATATATTGTAAATCTATAGCTGTTTGTAAATTGTTCAAATATATACATGTGAGTTTTTGGTTTCTAAATAAAAATAATAATAAATGTTTAAATTCCTACATTTTAGTTCTTAATTATTTGGTTCTTTCCAACATCTTCATTTATCTTTTTCGAATTTTCATCTTTACACTGTTCATTTTATTTTATAAAGTTATTTCATAATTTCTTGTGGTGTAAGTTTATTAATCTTTGCTTTTGTTTCCAAGTTATTTCAGAGTACCCTGGTCTAGACAATTCTTTCTCAATTTCATCTGAAACCAAATAGTGCAATACTTTAATTAACATTTCAAACCTATTTAGCTGTCAACTACTGCTTCAACATATGTATCTGATTTGATTTGGATGAATGATGTGTGTAAAGGTATCTCAGTGGAGCAGAAATTTCAGAAACTGACAAAATATCAATCTAGTGGGAAGGATAATTAAATAGCTTGTTAGGAAAATGAAGAGAAAGACTTCAACAAAGTGGAACGAAAGCATTAATGTTTATGAAATTATTTACAATATTTTTTACTGCAAACTATGAAACTGGGGTATTGTAGTATGAAAAGTTTGATAAAAAAATATATGATTCAGAATATTGTTTTATGCATTTCTGAGATAAGTGTCTATCAGAACACTGTAGAAACAGAAGGCTGTTGTATATACTACAAAGTTACATGTTGCTCGAACATTACAACTATTCCTAACCTGGTTACATCCTTTATATGGACCTAGATATTTTTGTTTTTCAAGATATAAAATTTTTTTGACTTAATTATGAAGAAAAAACAAAAAATTTATCTATCCTTCTTCTTATATACAAGAAAAGTTAGTTTTTTACTTTTTTTAATTTTTCAAATCAAAGTTTACAGATATGTAAAATAGTAAGATCGAATTATATATAAAAACATAGTAATCTCAAATCAATCCAACTGAATTAAACCCTCAAATCAGTGGAAAAAGTTGAAGAGGTAGATATATAAAGTTGGAAGAAGTATTATTAGGTGTGTTTGTTTAGAGAGGAAGAGAAGACAGCACTGAAAAAGCGAAGAAGAAGAAAATTGTGTGACAAATTAAGAAGTAAATGAGCGTGAGAGAGGAGGAATTGTGTTACAAATAGAAAAATACGAATATCTATATAAGTAAAGCCACACGTATTAATTAAAAAGTGCACTATTTGACAAATTTTCTTTAAAGTTTATTTGTTATCATATATCGATTTTTTTTAGTTGACAAATTTTCTTTAAAGTTTATTTATTATAATCTATCGAATTTATTTTTAGAGTCATGTCAATTTTTTTTTTCATTTATTGACATGCCGTTACATGCCTTTGGAATATAAATTCTGGAATTTTCTTTTAACTTCCGAATTATATAATTTCTGTGTCTTTTCAGAAAATATGTTTACTTTCGAATTTTGTAATCCATAAGAATAAAGTTGGAATTTTCATATTTACGGAGGTGCAGGAAGAAAAGATTAGGGAGGTCCAGGATGAAGTACTCTTTTCTTTGTTACTTGTAGTCATATTTTCCTTGCCTTCTATTTGCGCCTGTGAAACTCCAAATGCACCCCTCTTTATCTGGGTCACATATCCTTTTCTATTTGGGCTTGAAATACAAGCCGAAAAAAAAAAACTATTTTCAAAAGTAAGACCATTTTTTTCTTTGTAATGGTTTTTTCTTTTTGGAATTTCATGCTCTTGTTCATTTTCTTCACCTTCCTTCACACACCCATTAGTGGTAAAGCCTAAGATATCACAGATTATATACACCGATCTTAAATAACAGGTACACATATTAAATCATATCCTTCAAGTAATAATGAGATCAAACTAAACAAGTAATTAACATAACATATTTTTAAATCTTTATAATTAACATAAACATGTCATAGAAAATAGGAAAATATCAGTTTAATGTGATCACACTGCTAGTCATATTTTTTATTTGTCAAGTGTCATATCACTTGAAATAAGAGGTATTGTTTGAATGAAAAATTTTCCTTTGTAGAAATACTTTCATGCATGAACAATTTTAACTCGCTTGAATGAGAGTTATGGATATAAAGATTTATAATTTGAAATAAAAAAAAAAAAAAACTTCTTTTTATAACTGTCGCAATCGAAATCGCGACGGGACGAGGAACCAAAAAATAAAATTTGTAAAAAAGTCGTTACCATAGTTATTATAGGAAACTATGGAAAACCATAAAAAAGAACAAGGTCTGCGAAAAACCAGATTTTGGATTCGGGAGTCGGTTACGTGTGGGGAAGGTATTAGAACCCTACAACGTCGGTTACGTGTGATTTTTTCAAAATATTTCATTTTCCCCAAAAATATTAATAAAAGAATGTACAAAAAATAACAAAACTATTTTTTTGATTTGTTGGGCCCGAGAAGATTAATCCTCGCTCCTACATATCTCCATGTGAATAGGTAATCGGGGTTACGTAGTTCTTCTTGAAAAATCTATTTGGAAAATTATTTGAAAATGATTTAATTTGTTTTATAATTTTGAAAATCTTTTTATTTAAATTTTAGTATTATTTTAAAATTAGTGTGACGCGACGCGAGCGGCTGGATAGACACTTCAAATAATTTTTTTTTCTAATCTTTTATTTTTTTATTTTTTTAATCATTTATAAATTTTTAATATTTTTTTAAATTTATTTTAGAGTAGTTGTGGATATCATTGGGACGTGAGCAACCAAATAGATATAAAAGAGTAAATAAAGAAAGTTATATTTTATTCTTAGATCATCTATATATATTTTTTTATGAAAGTTAAATTGTATAAAGAAAGTTAAATTGGATGTCATGCGACGCGAGCAGCCGAACAGACACTAAAGAAAGGGGAAAACATATTTTTTATGATTAAAAAAAAGAATCAAAATTCAGAAAAACTAAATCAAAAGAATTAGAAAAGTGTAGAGAATATTTTTTTTCCGGTTATGATAGAGTGCGCACCTTGCAATATCAATGCAATCTCAGCCTTAATTGTAATAAACAATATAAGGAAGGAATTGGTTATGATAGCAACACATCATGGGAATCAAATCATACTAATTTAGAGCACAACATCAATCCCAAATTAGTAAGATTGATTCTAACCATTAACAAATCAGTCAATCACAATTAGTAATATTGATTATAACCATTTGAAGAAATATTTTTTCTAATTATTAGAATCATATGACTAATCTCTTTCCCAGAAACAAGGGTAGAAAGCAGGTTGAGTTGTTGGGCTCATGAGAAGGAGTACGATAATTAATAACAAATTGGGTTTTTCCCTCTTTATTCTTTTTTTTTCATCTTTTTTTTTTCTAGAATTAAAGTTTGAAAATCTTTGAAGAAAATAATGTTTCACATTTTTTTAATTTTTTTTTGAAAATAAATTTATTTACCCGGACGAAATTGGGTGTTGACAATAACATATATCAACAATAATAGAACTCCTAATCCAAATTATTATTTTTTATTTTAGTTAACAATTTTAAAAACCTTACACCAACTCTCAAATTATATTTATATTTCATTTATTTATAAATTAACATAATAATACCAATCAACCAAATTAAATTTTTGGAAGATAAATTATTTCAATCAAATTATTAGACCAAATTTATTCCTATAAAAACAATTCAATCATTCACAAAGTCACCATAACCAAAATTCATTCTGAGATTTAAAATATAAATTAATTTAAGTAAACCATTCACAATCTCAAACTAAAATTAAAAATTAAAAAAATACTAAAAAAAGTACTAGCTTTTTCCATTTATATATGTTTGCATGTACGGATATATTTTCGTCATTATATCCAATTGCAAATTATTTTCTAATTTGAAAATTTTGAAAAAAACTAGTTTCTCATATCTTGAATTTTCTTGAGAGATTTAGAAGAAAATATTTGAAAAACAAAACTCTTTGATCATCTCAAGGTTCAAAGTCTAGTCAACAAACATTTCACGGTTAAGTTAGAAGATCAAATATTTCTACATCCCAAACCCTACCATATGCATGGGGTACTTTAAGATAAGAGAAAAACTTATCCAAGACCACAAATCCAACGTGATACTGTTCTCATGCTAAATAGTTTTTAGGCGACAAAATTACTATAAGAATGAGAAGAAATTTAAAACTTGTTTGTATGAAAGGAAAGATATAAAAACATTATAAAAATTCACTCTATTTTATTTTAAATTTACTTTAATTTCAACTCCCAACAAAAAAAACTAATTAATTATTATAATTTATACTTTCATATTAGATTCCAATAGAACTAGTGTATGTACTACCATAAATATAAAATTTATCTTTATATTCTATAGATGTATTATTAATAAATTAAAACTTATATATATAGAATTGTTTCTGCACATGCATGTACACACATATTATATTATATCATATATATACTAATAATTTTTAAAAATATTATCTACAATAAAAAAATATAAAATATATATATATATATATATATATATATATATATATATATATATATATATTTTGTAGATCCTAAAGCTTTTTAAAAATTGTTGTAATTTATACATATGAGTTTTTGGTTTCTAAATAAAAATAATAATAATAAATGTAAAAGTTCCTATACTTTATATCTTAATTATTTAGTTCTCTCCAACATCTTCATTTATCTTCTTCGAATTTTCATCTTTACACTGCCTATTTTATTATTTTATAAGGTTATTTTACAATTTCTTGTGGTGTAAAAGTTTTATTTTCAAACTATTTCCAAGTATCCTGGTCTAGACAATTGATTCTATTTCAATTTCATCTGAAACCAAATAGTGAAATTAGCACTTCAAACCTATTTGTCAACTACTGCTTCAAAAAATGTATCTGATTAGGATGAAGAATGTGTGTAAAGGTATCTCAATGTGCAGAAACTTCAGAAACTTAGAAAACATCAATCTCCTTGGAGAAGGATGGTCAAATAACTTGCTAGTAAGATGAAGAGAAAGACTTCAACAAAATGGAAGGAAAGCATGATGTTTTTGAAAAATAACTATTAATTACATTTTTTTTTTTTTACTGCAACTGTGAAACTGGGGGTTGGAGTAATGAAAAAGTTTGGCAAAAGAAATATATGATTCAGAATATTGTTTTATGCATTTCTGAGATAAGTGTTTATCAGAAAACTGTGGAAACAGAAAGCTGTTGTATATACTACACAGAGTTACATATGTTGCTCAAACATTATAACTATTCCTAACCTGGTTACATCCTTTATATGGACATAGACATTTTTGTTTTTCATGATATAAAATTTCTTTGACTTAATTAAGAAGAAAAAACAAAAAGTTAACCTATCCTTCTTATATACAAGAAAAGTTAGTTTTTTTTTTTTTTTTTACTTTTTCGAATCAAAGTTTAAAGATATGTTAAAAAAAGTATAGCAAGATCGAATTATAATAAAAACATAGTAACCTCTTTATGTCAAATATAGTTAGTGACTAACAAATACATCATATTTTGATGTCTGGCAGACAAACCTATTAAATAAATAATTTTGAAGATTTGTTGTTGGAGGAAAAGAAAAGTAGTGGACACCACTGATTTAAGACAAACTAACACGAAAATGATAATATAGATTACCGACGATAATTATGAAGCAAGGACATATGATGCATTTACAGATCAGCATTGATGAAACCCAATTAAAATTGTTACACATTTTTGTGTGGAGAATTATTGAAAGAGATGTGTGGAAGTGGGAAAACCACATCTTTTGCTTTGCAGGGAATAAAAGGGCACCCCGGAGAAGAAGGGAGAATAACCTAGAAAATTTGGGTATATAAACAGAACATATATATATATATATATATTTTGATTATATGCTTTCCAATTGTGTTACAACTTTCGGTGACCATCCACGACAACATGTTACTTAAGCATACACCTACAAATCTCTATATATGTGTAGTCATCATAACCATGTTTATTTTAGGTCATTATTGTTATCGTCTTCTTCACTACTTAACCAGCAAAATCTGATAACTGAAAATGTTAACGAGGAGATTGTTGTTGTTGATTGAAATTTTTTAAGAATCACAAAGTTTCGTGTATCTTATGAGGTTTGTGGATGTTGCTCAGTCTGACAAAAAAAATAAGTGTTAGAAAGAATATGTTATGCATATTTATCTTGTTAAATACTTTTTAACAAGTAAGTAACGGAAGAATTTCAAATAGAAGGAAAGAAAAGGAAGAGAACTTAACAGCAACGTACAATTGTAAGTATTCTGATTGTTGTAGATTCTCTCGTATGGAAAAGCACATATAAATAGTAAAAGAAAGCTACTGTTAGTAAGTCATGGTAGTAATAATGGGTTAGCAGAAAGAATGAACTTCAAAATACTAATTATATTAACTTAATCTCTGGTAATCTGTAATAAGTATATCCTGAATCATCAAATAAAAATGTACTCTTTGTAATGTGGATATGAAATAATCATAACTTCATTGAAATTGTAAATAAGACGAAGTCTCTCTCATGGAATAAGGTCAAATTTCCAATCAAGTATATATATATATTGTGTGGAAGAAGAAATGGATGGAAAATAATGCATAATAATAATAAATAAAAAAGAGTGTGAAAAAGACATGCATTTTGGAAGGAGGAAGCATAGTAGAATCCCTTTGTAGCATTGATAAGTTCCATCATCTTCATCAGCAAAGGCTAGTTCTCCAAATTATCCTCACTCAAGGGAACTAGACAAAGGAGTTAATTTCTTTACCTTTTGGATATCAGCTAGCAAAATATTTGGGCTTCTGCACCTGAATCACCACTAGCAAAAACTCAGACACAGCACAGTATAATAACGAGTTGTCACTTCCTTACTTTTCATATGCAAAATGAGTACAAAGTTTTAATATTTAAAGGTATAAATGTATATGGTATTTCACATTCTACATATTTAAGTTTTATTTCTTTATCATATATATGTACATCTCAAAATTATTTATTTGTACGTATGTATATGAAACAATAAAATTTATTTGATGTTATTTATATTTAATAAGCAAGATGAAATGCTTTAGTCAAGAAATAAGATCAAGAGAAAAGGACGTTAGACAATAAAAGTGATTCTTTTTCCTGTTACCAAACCATGGACAAGCCAGTGTGCATATATAAAGCATCATGTGCAATCACGAAAGAGTGTTAGACAATAATACTGTTTCATAAAAAATACAAATCACTACAGTATAAACAAAACAAAATACTGAAGTTTGACGTGTTATATTTGCACAGGAATATCAATCTAATTCCTTTCTCATTTCAAATTCCATAGTTAATATTGATTTCTCATTAAAGAAAATAATTTTTCATTTTTGTTGGCATTTGTTTCAATATAAGTAGAATAGAAACATGGAGGACAAACTCTTACCAACTATCTTTCCTTCGAAGAACATGAGGATTCAGGGAGCTTCTTTTTCTTTCAAATCAGACAAAGAAAACATATCATTGAATGAATTTGAAAAGAACAAGAAAAAGTCCAATTTCGGCACAATTAATGGATTTCTTTATAGTTTCATATTATTCCAACACTTATTTTATTAGATGGGTATTTTAAATGTTGGAACATATTAGTCCTTAAATAGATTTTCATACTTTAATTTAAGATGTGTGTTTGTAGATACATTGAATACCCAACAAGCTGCATATATTTTAGAATTATTCCCACCATCTTATGTTAACTGCTAAGCTTTTTTATTTCCAATAACCTTAAATAATATGATACACCTACTGATTATTTACATTGATTTTTACAAAATTTAGAGAATTGTAAACATAGGACTTAGTTGGAACAATTTTGGTGAGGCTTAAATTATAAACTTGTTTTATTTTTTGGTAAGTTTTTTTCTCTCTGGAAATTAAGCTCGAACTCATTTTGACTTTTGTTTTATTGAATATATAGGCCAAACATTAATGTGTACTCATTATTATTTAACATATTTTACAATTTATGTTAACATATTTTATCAAATAAATACATAAACATTTAGATTCGCTGACAGAAACATTTTATATTATATCTCACGGAATTGTATAACACGTTTCAATAATGCTGTTCCCACCATAACTAATGAAATTTATATCCTATAAGCAAACAAATTAACCATGTTTCTTCTTTAATTGTTAAAACAACTTACAATAATAACATTTATATAATACTACTCATTCAATAAACTTTAAGTTGCTTAACCAAACAATCTCTAAGTCAAAAATAAACCGAACATTGTTTGGATTCATTATTTGAAAAAAAAAAAAGTCACTTGTTTTCAACAACTTTCAACAGGAACTTCTAAAAAAATAAGCTACCAATTTCTGAAATTTAATGATTTCAAGACCTTCCGCTGTTTATCTAAATATACCCATTTGCCAGAAAACATCACAAATATTCAAAATAATATATAAGAAATCGTGATCAAGAAATCTGACAAAATTTGGATAAATTTTGAATTACATAAATTTGTCAAATCTAACCGTTATTAGGTTGTAAAATTAACCATTAGAAAAAATTATGTGTACACAGAAGAAGGTTTGGACATGATGTGAATGCATCATACATATACATACACAAATGCATAATCTGTTAGATAATTATACATAATTTTAAATGTATTGATATTAGAGGTGGTGGTGATTCGTTTGTGAAGATGAATAAGCTTGATTTGAGAGAATGCATGCAGTAAAGAGGCTGGATAAGCAGCATACGTTGAAGCAGAAAATGATATAGAATACTCCTAATCTGGAAGAATCTTCCGTAAGCAACATCCGGTGAATTTAGACAGAAGATATAGTAATAATTAAAGAAATGATTAGTAATATAATAGGGTTTTAGGTGTAAGTTTTATATTTTTGTTTTGTCTAAAGAGAGCTAAAAAAGGTAAGGGGGGACAAGAAGAGGATTACATGGAAGGTGATAGTGCCAATTTTTTAACTTGACATGTGTGGTCACACTCATTGTTGCATTCATGCAAGACAACAAATCAATTTGTCCAGAGCCACATGATTTTTATTAGAATAATTAAGCCCAAAACACTAACCAATGGATGGTTCCAAAGGACTAGAAAATGGTAGAAGGAAAAGAACATAATATATTAGGTGGGAGCAGAAGGGAAGGGACAGCCCTATTGTATACTATATACTATATGATCTCTTAACTGAGTAGAAAATATATAAGTATGTGAATGAAAAAGTTTGAGAAAAGAGAAAAAAAATGATAAAGAAAAAGAGGAAGAAGAAGCAAAACATAATGTGAAGAAATAATTGAGGGGTGGGTTATGAGAAAGTGCGGGTGGGACAAGATAATCTGAAATTGTAAAGCGATCACAATAAATAGGCCGTGATATTAGCTACGGATCAGTAAATACAAATTAAGGAGTTGACAGGTGAAGGAGGATTTGAAAAGATTGACCTGCGTCTCCTCCATGCACCCTTTCGTTTCACAGAAAAATAAAAACAAAAAATAAATTGAACCCATTAGATTCTTCCTGTCTCTTATCCCAATCTCCCATGAAACCGCACTTCAAATGGTGACCATTTGAAAGGTCTAAACCCCAAAAGCTAAAAAGGAAAAAAAAGAAAAAAAAAACCCAACAAAATAGCAGAGAGCCAACACAGATAAATCAGAAGGGCAGTGAATACCAGTCTATTTCAACTCACAAAAGAAGAAGACTCTTTTGTGCTCCATCCCTTCAATAGGGTCCCTCCATATTCATCAACAATTCTCCCCCTCTCATCATCCTCTTTAAATTCTCCATTCTCCATCATCTATCACTGCGTCCAAATTCTCAGCCACTAATAGTCATGAGAGTGGTGATGGTGGTACATGGTTGTATTCATGGCTTCTCTCTCCTCCTCACCGCCGTCCAACCGGGAACTCATCGAAGCGGTGGCACCCAGGTTCAGATACACCAACCTTGAATCCAGATTGAGATTTCCAATGTTATTGTTGTTGTTGCCGCTGCTACTGCTGCTGTTATGGTCCTCGTTCATGGGGGGAGGGTAAATGGGTGCTGCGGTATTGGAAGGACCGTTGTTGTTGTTGCCATTGCCTTCTTCTCGTGACATCACAAGAGCTGCGGATTGAACAAGCTCCAAACACAGCCTCAGTTTGTTGGGTTCGATGTGGGTCAATCCTGGGACAGCACCCTTAAAGAGGAAATCCGAGGTTAGGGTTCTGAGGATGTCCAGAGGTGTCACCCCATCAACGGTTCTCACATTCGGGTCCGCGTGGTGGTCCAGCAGCACCGCCACCATGTCCGGCGACACCATCTCTGCCGCAATGTGGAGCGGCGTTTTCCCGGCGGGGCCGGAGGGGTAGTTGACGTCCGCTGCACCGAGTTCAAGCAATGCCTTCACCACCTCTCTGCTGCAGTTCTCCACCGCGTAGGGTAAGGCCAGTGCCTCGTCGAGGTTGAGACCCTCCCCCATTACCATTAGCTTTACGAGTTCGACATCGGAGGAGTCCAGGGCGCGCCTCATTCGCCGGATTTTCTGGTCCTCGAGATCGAGGGCGGCGTGGTGGTGGTGGGGGTGATGGTGGTGGTGTGGCACCAAGGAGCGGCGCGCCATGGAGGATTTGATACGTAGCTCTTCGATCTTGGCCACAATGTCTATGGGGAGGTGCTTGGCGAGAACCTCGGGAGGAAGACCTGATTTCGCTACTAAGTGAGAACAAGTGGCCCATAGTTGCTGCATGTCTTGCTTTCTCGAAGCCAACAGCACTTTCATTACATCCTCTATGGAAGCCTTCTCCACCATGCTCGCAAGTTGTTTCTGACAAGGAAAACACCAAAACTCGTGAGTGAGAGGAAGAAACAAGAAACGAGAATCAAGAAATAGAAAAGGCGAAGAAGAGAGTTTACATTGGAAAAAAGAAACATGTTTGATATAGCAGCACTTCCAAGTAAGGCAATACAGTAATAGAGTAGTAGTAGTGATTTGGTGGGAAGTAAAAAATTGTAAAACGCGATGGGATGGTTGGAAACTGGGAAGCGCAGGAGGATTTAAAGGACCCTTTTTTTTTCTTTTCCGGTGGTTTGTTCTCTTTTCGAGTCCAAACCCAAATGAGGAAAGTAGATGTTTGGGAAAAGTTTCGTGCGCCTACTGTGTGCAAGACAAGACTGCATATCATCATCTAAATTTAGAAATTCCTGAGTATGGGTGATAGAACGCCAATTCGAGAAACTCTATAACTTTCGCACTACATGAAATCAGCTACGTCGAACTCCACAGAAAACATCATAAAGAGGTTGAAATGAATCCAACAAAATTAAACCCTCAAATCCGTAAGATATAGAAAGTTGAAAGTAGTGTTATTGGGTGTGTTTGTTGAGAGAGGGAGCGAAGGAGTAGTGAGAAAGTGAAGAAGAAGGAATTGTGTGAAGTAGACGAGAGTGAGAGAGAGAGAAGAAAATCAGCTATTCAGTCGCTGACAAGGGAAAGGAAAGAAGTGTAGCGGTGACACGGGATCATAGAATAGAAGGAACTGGTGGTATAACTCCTGATGGGATAGATAGATTGAAGCACGAATTCAGAACCCGAAATTCTAAACCAGATATCATATCATATCATCACAGACCCTGAAAAGAAAAAATATAAAAAGGAGAGAGACATGGAAACACCCCATCCCGGTTCCCAAAACGAGAGCAGACCCGCAGCAGTAACTGTCCTAATTCCCAAGACCCCATGAAACATAAGACTGGCCACACAAAGGGTGAAAAAGGAGGAAAAAAAAAACAGTGGAAGTGAGGGGGAAGGCTACCATACTGATATTGGTAACACCAAGGAAAAAGAGAAAACCTGGGTAAGCAATGCAAGCTGTTCGACGCCGAAGTATCTGGCGGCGGCGAGGGTGTCGAGGGCGAGATCGACCGCGGAGGTGCAATGCGTGTGCCAGCAGCCTCGCTCGCCGCAATTGGGGCGGGCCTCGTGCTTGGGAGGCACGATGGAGACCTGGCCACTGTAGAGGAACTGGAGCATGAGAAGGAAGACCTCGTAGCCGACGGAGTTGACTGGGATGACGCCGGAGCGCGAGTTGAGTCTTGGGCCGGCGGGGTCGAGGGCGGAGGGGGGGTCCGGTCCGCAGAAGAATTTGCGGAAGAAGAGGCTGCGGGCGGCGAGTATGCAGCGGTGGGCGTGGACGAGGCGACCCTCGACGCTGAAAGTGACGTCGCTGAAGGCCTGGCCGTTGATGAGGAGGTTGAGGTAATCGAGGGAGAGAGATCTTAGAGAGTCTTCAAGGGACATGGTGGTGAAGACTGTTACTGTTGTTGGTGAATAAAGTACTGTGTTGTCTCTTCAACGCTCTAGGGTTGGTGGCTGTAACTTATTGCCAGCAAAAGAAAGAAAGAAAGAGAGAGAGAGAGAAGAGAAAAGTGAGAGAGATGGAATAGTGAGGGAAGGAAGAAAGGGGTTGAAGTTGAAGTTGGGTTGATCCGTTTGTTTTTGTTTGATGTTGATGATGGTGATGATGATGATGATGATGGTACTGTGGTTGTGTTTTATGGGATTCGCTGGGTGAATGGTGAATGGAGGGGCATGGCGTATTTTGATGGATAGATATTTTTCAAGTGAGAGAGAGAGAGAGAAACAGAGATTGGAATTTGGGTGGCTATTCTGGGCGGCTGAGGGGTTAAAAAAGGCCTCAAATATTAATTAAAAATGTTTTTTTCCTGTTCATCTTTTTTGTATACTGAGAGAGAGAAGTAGTGTAGAGTAGAAGCATGTAGTGGTGATGAGAGGGGTGGAAGTAGAAGCATCGAAAAGGATGTGTGAATAAAAAAACAGAGTTTAGACTTTGCTTATTATAAATGTGATTATGTGATTAATAATATAACCAACTTAAGTCTCTCTAAATAGACTAATACATACTATAATACAACTCCTTGGGCCCTATTCTGTTGACTGTTGCACTTGTACCTCCTGTCCACATTTTTGGATATATATTTTTTTTTATTTTTTCCTTTTTTATTTTTTATTTGTATTAAGAGAGAGATCGAATAAAAGCAAAATAAGATGAATGATACGATGAAAAAGACAAACTATAAATACTTTTTTCATTTTTTAGTTACTTATTCCATATAATTTCGATAAACGAGAGCTAGCAGCAACCAATATTTACTACTTCCTTTTATTTTTATTTAATATTCATCAAAATTTAAGTTAGAAAGAATAATGTAAGTGGCTCTCCTCTATTGCCAATTTAGGTCGCTGTTTGAAACAACGTAACTCAATTATTTCAATTAGGAAAACAATCGTAAGTCTTCCAACACATGTTTTTCTGGATAATGTTTCTTTCCACTGTGAACATTTTCATCACATATCATAACGTGTGAAAATATATAACATGTTTTATATAATTAAAAACAATGTTATTGTTGTTCTGTTTTATTCGCAGCTTGTGGCTCGTAATCATAAAAATATTCCTCCCACATATCATTGTAAAGCGGTGGCAATATTCAAAAGAAAAAATTTGGAGTCAAGTCGTATAATTTTGATTTTTGGCCACGACCTAACTAAATTTTATAATATCTTCTTTTCTTATCATTAGCTCCGATATATAATTGGCATTCATTAACTCTTTATCATTGATGAAAAACTATAAATAAATAAATAGTTACAAAAATTTTGGAAAGATATGTTATTTTGGTACGGTACCTAATCATTTATGCATTAAAACTGTTTAGAACTAAACTTTTTCTAATCGTTCTACGTAGATGTTGTATAAATGAAATATTATTTTCTGACAATAAAAAGAAAAACAGTCATCCAGAATCAGTCACACAAACAGAAAAGTAAATCTAATCAATGCAGTACTCGTAACAATTAAATAAGGGTGCATTTGAAATATATATTTAAGCCTTTTCTATTTGAAGTCAACAGGTGTTTCATTTTTTCCAATTAATTCATCTCAGTTTTTCTGTTCTCATTTAAAATTTTGCAGAGAATTTAGCCTCAGAAGGTAATTTTGGCATACGTGAGATTTTAATATGTCTAGATATTGACAGATTTTAATGTTTTAAATATTGGAAATATTTATTTGAAAATTTATTCTAATAAATTATATCATACGTAAATGATGTAAAGTATTTTTCACGCGTATATGATAAAATTTATACATTTTACTGAGTGAAATTAATTGTTAAAACATATTTTTAATTCATTTAAAATATTAATCTTTCATTTTTCTTATTCAAATATTTTCTACCAAAATATCTTCCTTTTCTCATTCTCTCTTTTCATTTTCTTTTCTTTTATAATTAAAAATTCTCTCTTTTCTGTGTATTTTTGGAGCAGGAGAGGCAAGATAAAATATCTAAATTATATAAATATATAAATGTTGTTATCATCATTGCTTCATAGTCGATGTATATTACTTATCCTTTAATATATTATAACATCTTTTAATAACACAACACTGACGGAGTTACCAACATCAAATCTTCTAAAATTGAATCATTAAGATCAATTACACATTTGCATTATCACTTCTAGTGTTAGATTATTCGATCACTATTTTACTCCTAAAAAATAATTAGGTAAATTTTAGGGAAAAAAAAGTGTACATAAATATCTTTAAACTCAACTCTTAAATTTTGAGTTGTAAAGATAATAAAATTTTAGATTTATAATACATAACAATGATATACTCCGTTTAAAGACAAAAAAAAAAGTACTCTTTTGGCTTTTTTTTATTTTTATTCTAAAATAATAGTTCTCATATTTTTGTTAATTATTAAATGATAAAACCTATAGAGCGAAAAAATATATTAAGCCCTTTCCAATTTTCTTCAGTAATTAGGTTCAGCTCTTTCAAGTTTATGTGATCGGCCCTACCTATGATAAACATGAGTCTTAAAAATGGAAGTGGGTTGTAAAACAGGAGTCTAACACTCAGTTCAGGCAGAGTTAGGTGAGTTATAGCACAAAGGAAAACGTATTATTATTAATAATAAAATAGTTAAGTATATATATTGTATTCATATAATTTGAAAAATAAATCTAAAAGTTTAATAAAAATGATTTTAAATAACTTTTAATACGTTATTCAAAACATCTTTTTAAAGATTAAAATTTATAAAAAAAAAAATCGTTAGTCTTTTTGTTTTATTTCATGAATTCCTCTATTAAGTTCTATTTTCAATTTTTTTTAACAACTAGAAATTGTATTCCGGACACTTCTCACATTTTAAATAAACAATCACCTTATAGTTGACTATAAGATTATTTTAAATTGATAGTATTGTAACAAAAAATTGGACACCAAGTTGACTGCTTATTTAAAATTTTTAATTTAAAATTTGAATTTATATGCAGTACTGTATGATTAATTAATTCAAAGTTGTTTTTAAATATTATAATTAGATTACGAAAAGTATTTTAAAATCTATTGAATTTATTTTTATTCGGAACTCATAGTTCCTTAAGGTACGTTAAAAACAATAACTACATATAAAATATGTTGATATTGAAGTTTGGTGATTTTATTGTAATTTAGACATTTATTTTAAAAAAATTAATTAATGAGATAAAAAAATTACGATATACATATAACTCATAAACAATATAAAACTTAGGAATGTATCAGATAAAAAATAATTAATAAATTATAACTGACCCACACATGCTATCATATTTATATTTTTGGTTCATTCTAATCAAAGTAAAATTAAATCTCTTGTAGTTGTAAAATTTGTTAAATTTCAAGTTATACTTTCAAACTGGTTTTGTATGGCATATTTAAAAAATGATTATTCTTTAAGTTTTATGTTGATTCTTTCTACGTTAATTTTGCCACAATTTTAAAGTAAATGTATTCTTAAAAGAAGATATTTAACAGCCAAAGACAGCCTTGAATTTTACTAATCGCTTAGCATAAATTAATTAGAAACTAAAATTTGAAGTTGAATTAGAAATATATGATTTTCCTGACTACTTTTGCCAATGTTTTCCTGAGTTACACTGAACCTTTTTTTTAAGGATTATTTATAATCGCCATTTAACATATATAATATTATGTCAAGTAATGAGATATAATTATTCTCCAAAGTCCATTTATTATAAAAGTAGCAGTTTAGGTCATTTATATAGGAAGATTGCATTTAATTTTGTCTAAATCGTGTTAAATGATACTATAATGTTTTAATTTTAACTTAAATATTTCCTTTTTATATTTCTGATAAAATAATATTCACATATCTTCAATTTTTAAGCAACCATTCTCCTCCCCTACTATTTTAATAAACGGCATTCAAATTCTTATATTTTAGTAAAGTGATACTTATTTTTTGTTTATTTAAAAGTATTATACTGACTAAATATTAAATAAGAAAGATTAGTATCACTTTAACAAAATCATGAAGGGAGCTAATTCATTTATTAAAATAGGAATACCTATTTAAAATTATAAAAGGTATGATTATCATTTTATTAAAATTACAATGAAAGCAATTATTATTTTAAAATCGAAGATGATCTAAATGTTAGGTGTAATTGCTCAATCTCACGCGTTTATAATTTATCTTATTTATATTTCTAGTTTCTTTTAAAAATAGAATCTAGCCTAAATCTAGAGACAAATAACAAATTAAAATTTTATTTTGTCAAAATTTAAGAAGAAAATAGTAAATTAAGCCCGATTCTCTAGTTTAATTTTAATTTCGATCCATATATTTTTCAAAATCGCAATTTTAAATCTTGAATTTCTTTTAACGCTATACTGATTCCTAACTCTCAGTTATCCATAATTTCCGTTCATTTCTGGATACAGTTATACGTTATTAATGCACAGTGAAAGTAAGGGACACGCTTAATTTTAAGACATTTTGATAGAGTTGAAGACAATAACAACTCTAAGATTAAAGAGAGAAACATTTACTAGAATTGGAAATTGAACAAATTATAGATTTTAATTAAAATTTTTCTAAAATTAAGAGTATTTAAAAAATTAAAAAGTAAAATTTTTATAAAATACATAAACAGAAATTATTATTATTATTATTAAACCTAATGTTTTTAATTTATATGTTAAAATGGAAATAATGTTTATAAAAGTTTGGCCTGAAAATTAATAATGTAAGTAGTGGAGTGGAGGAGGCTGAAAGCGTAGGAAAGCGTGTCGGGCGGGTTTAATTAACCAGTTCGGACATATTTGAGTCGTCGGAAATCGTTCCTAATACCGACACACATTTACATCTAACTGTAACTGTTTATTAACTAATTCTTCCTTATCATTATAATATTTGTTTTTATATTAAAGGTAGACAAGAAACAGTGCACGTGACAAGAGTGATGCCATTATTCTCAAATTTTTTTTTCTTACACTAAAAACATTCCATCATTGGTTTCCATTCACAAATGGAATGGTTGGTTAAGTTAAGGTATTATTGAGGCTCAGATAATGAAAATGGAATATGATATTTAGTATTTAAATTTTTGTGGTGAATTTTTAATATTTATACATTAAAAATATTGAAAAGTTATAATATATAGTTTAAAAATAGAAGTGAGAGAAAGCACAGCAATAATCCATATTTGAGTTTGAGATTGGAAATGAAAAAAATGGCATGGATTGACAGCACAGGCACTGACGGTCTTATGATTTGAAAGAGCCCCGATTTGACCTTTGACTTGTCTTTTCACTCTGTGTCTGCAAACTGAATACACGGTTGCACACTACATTTCAATTTTTAGCAGCTTTTGCTTTTCCATACCTACATTATTTTGGTCAAGAATTTTAATTAACCACGCATACATCCTATTCTATACCAAATTATTTGGACTTTTCTATCCATGCATCCTATCCTATACCAAATTATTTGGACTTTTATATCCCAAACTAAAATGCTTTTTCTAATCATCCTCTTCAATTCAAAAAATTAAAAAAATTATTTATTTATTTTTTCTCTTTGTACTATCCCAAGCTCAGGATAAATGTTCTCTGATAAATCATGTACTTTGATGTCAACAGATATGTTGTTATAAAAAACTCAATCTAACACATTTCATTTCATGAGGTGACTTCAACCAATATCAAACCTGTCGACACACTTTTTCTTATCTTAACCTATCTCATACACCTTATATATATTATTTTCATAAATATGCCATATTTTTATTTTGAAGACCCTCAACTTATTTACTTTTTATAACTTGAACACTTTTCTTTTTATTTTCAACTCCTTTTAAGTAAATCAGCTCGCATAATTTTTTACTCTGACACCAACAAATGTATCTGTATGGAAACAGTTGCAGTATCTTCAAAAGAGCCACTTTTTTCATAGCTATATTCCTGCTTGTAATCCATAAAAGTTTATACATTTTTTATCCCTCAAACTGTTATATATCTGGGTATGATTTAGTATTCTGGTTTTTATGTATATATTCTCTTCCATTTTATTTTTCAGAAAGAAATTCTAACACAACACCTTGGTCGAAAAGGGTTTCTTGCAAGAAAGTTTTTATTATTGAAGTAGTTGAGAAAGTTGAGAGAAATGGTAATGCGTGATGGGAGATGGAAAAGAAAGATGAAACAGGAGAGGGGTGTTGGAAAATTTTGGACTGTGAGAAACGAAAATGATGATGCACGTTCTGGTATTAAGGTTGAGTCTACCACATCCACATGAGACGCATATGATGTCTGTCATACCTAAAGCAACTTAGGTTCGACCATAGCCTAATTGAATTTATTTACTTCATGTGCTTGTTTTGTTGGATGGAAGAAAAATGAGGGTGTGAAGTGGGGTTTGGTTTGGCGTATTGCGTTGGCAATTTAATTTGGCAGTAGTAACTCTCCCCCATGGTTGCATGGACTGACAAAATTATTAATTACCCTCTATGACTTTGAAAGCATTAGGCTATTATCTAGACATGTAGGTGTTTGAGATAACATGGGAAAAATCATCGCATAAAGGAGATGGCCCTTCAACCTTTTTGTCTGTTGAGTAGTCCCTTCAAACGACTTTATCAATTTTCTTTACCTGAAACATTGTTCGTGGAATGCAACTTTTTCGCACTTCATTTACATCTTCATTAGCTTAATAATCAGCAAGAGAATAAATGAAGCATGGGTGAATAATGAATAAGTTTGGTAGGTATATATAGCTAGGTTTGTAGCATTTTGATTTTCACTTGGGACTGTAGAAGTCAAGGCAGCATGAGAAGAGTGAGTTATGATTGTGTTTTGAATGAATTGGATTTGATTTCCCATGTGGGAAGTGGGTAGATCGATTTTGAGTGTAGCAAGTCCATGCAATTGGGGAAAGTCATTATCTTTGTTCTAGTACTTTCTCCTCTAAGTTAAGGGACAAAGGGAATTGGTAATACAGGTAGATTGTCTCACTATATCAGCATTTCAATGGTTAACCATGACACCATCTGGTTGACCTTTGACTGTGACTCACCATTCTTTTGTCCTTTCTTTGTGGGTGATTAGGGACAACCTTTTAGGTTTCACTTAACACTAATCGCATGTTTATTGATTAGACTTTGCGTGTATTTGTGTGACACTTAAATTCTTGTACAGAGATTTAAGAAATAATATGAAAAGGGGTGGCAGGCTTTTTTGTGCGTGCGTGTTGGGTAAGATAGTGATTAGTTAGACATCATGTTATTGGGAAACGACGGGCAATCCATACATGGAAAGTGGCTTCAACTCATGACCCTTTGTGTGGAGTGTGTAAGGTCAAAATTTTCACTATCAATTTTCTCATTCTTATTATAACTTGTGGTCTCTCTCTATTTCCCACAATCACATCATATGCAATATTAATTAAATATTCAATATAATTATTATTAATATTCCTTTCTCTTGTTTTTGTGCTAAAAATCAAATGAGCAATTTAAATAATATCAGAGATTTTGCACTCTCGTACAAAAACATAGAAGAAATAGTATATTTGTTGTTTTTTTCTATATCACTAATCAAAGTGGAATTTTTTTGAGTACCAACATTCATTCGTCAAAAATAATAAGGCACACGTACAGAAGTAAACATCTCGAACTTAAGCAACAACCATGAAATAAGTTTTATTACTTACGTAGATTTCTGCCTCATGATTAATTGGTTGTATATGTTATTAAAGTGATGATTATGAGATATACAAACCAAACCTTGAACACCTTATAAATTTACAATAAAAATACAAACTTTGAGAGAATGAGGAGAGACAAAAATGGTGGGAGAAAGAGAGAAACAACTGGTTAGAGACGAAGAGATAAAAAGAAAAAAAAGAGAGAGAGACAATGGTGACACAAAGTGAAAGTGAAAAAAATTAAAACTTTGAGATATTAAACCATACATACAACGATGATTATTACGACTATTGTTGTAAATGAATACAACAATGGTTATTTTTAGAACTATAATCGTTAAATTATTTCTACCACGATTTCAAGACAAATATTTTAGAAAAGTTGTATTTAATTAAAAATTTACAACGAATTTTTTATTAATACTGATTATGAAATCATCTTTTAAAGAAGTCACAAGTTAATTGCATAAATTGCATATTTTACACTACTAAAAGCTTTATTACTAGGAAACAACTATTAAAAATGTTTTTAAATAGTCAAGAGAACAACATAGAAGACAAATAAAGAATGTTTTAACACACTAGAAAAAAAATGCTTTAACACAAGTCTTACCACGGTTGCATACACAAAGGCTAGAAAGACGTGAACAAATGGGAGAATATGCTGGATGAATTTGAATAATTTAACTTAGACTAATTATACTATTTTTTTAATTGCAATTTAATTTATGTAGAAGCTCTCTTTAATATGGAAATTTATCTTAGTTATATCACTTCACAGCATAATATTATACCCAACAATACTTTGTCGTTTTTCAAGCTTGATTTGTTTAGTACATGAAATGGCTTTCTTTAGCAAAAGGACGAATCTTGTTTTTGAATTGCAATTTTGGATAACTATATAGTATTTTTGTGCGAAGAATCGACCATTATAATAAAATCACAAGCCTAATTTACAAAGAGCTTAATGAATGATTCAATGTATGTCGCTCGTACATGTGTGTTTTGAACTATAATAATATTGTTTTCCCATTCTCCTTTGTCTCACCTATCTCAATTACATTAAAAATCGATGATGCATCAATCTACCACCTTAATCCATGGAAGAAAAGAAAATTAAACTATTCATGTGACTTAATCAATGAGGATTCGTTTTACCAACTAAAAGAATAAATGTTTCTCAACGCATTGGATTTTGAAGATACTCATGAGTTTAATTAGTAGCAACCTTGAATTTAATTACTAAGATTCCTGTCCTATGCGATTGGTTTGTACAGCAAGCCAATTTACCTAAGATCCCTCGAAAATGACCCAAGAAATAAATAAACCTAAAACAAGGAATAAGGTAGCTAGTATTCAAAACAAGCAATTCTTCTTAAACCTAGGGTTGATGAAAATGACTAATATATAGCTCAAGGTTGGTTTGAGTGTGATTGAGAGAGATGTATAAATAAAGGTGAGGAAGGAGAAAATGATTTTGAATTAAGTTTTGATTGAATTCTAGAAATGGAAATTAAAGTTGATTAATTTACTATTACACGTTAATTAATTTCCTTGTTGGGTAAAGCATGTTGAGTTTTCACTAGTAGGGCTACAAAAGCTAAGAGAAGAAGAGGGAGACAAGAAGTAAACATAATTATGAAGAAAAAGAGAAGTAATTGGAGGTACTCAAGGATATAAAATGATTAAACAAAGCACTTGAAGCTGGTATACTCTTGTTATGGTCACTACGTCAAATAGTAATAATTGTCTTTGAAGTTTTTGAAAGAAATAAGTAATGTGATAGTCGAGTCACCATTGACCCACCTAGCTCAATTGGGGTCGCATTCGCATGGAAAATGCTTTCATATACCTAAAGTCATATCAACTTTTATTTGCAATCAAACCCCAATCGGTTTTTGGGTCCACCTCCAATTATCTCTTCTCATTAACAACTAATCACCTCATTGTTTCTCATTTTTATCTTAGTAACTATTCTTTTTTTCTTATTTTTTAATACATTAATCCAAATATATAATCTTTAGATCTTAATTAACACAGACTCAAACGATTTTCGACAAATCTATATAATCTTTGTCTTTTTCCAATAGCATGGCAACCATGTTGTTGTACCTAAGAATCAATGGGAAATTTAGAAGTAGTGGGACTCTAAATAGTGGGAAACATAAGTTCGCTTTTAGAAAAAAAGTTACAAAGAAATATATATATATATATATATATATATATATATATATATATATATATATATATATATATATATATATATATATATATATGTAGATCAATAATTGTCGTACACAATATAAACTATTTGTAAGTTTTATTATACATATATTACTTATAAAATACATATACCGTCAACAATTCCGTTTTAGAAATAAAAATTGTATTTTCTTCCGTAAACAAGTCTAGAACAAAATCATGGTTTGACTTTATTTTTTATTGAAAAATAAATCTTCAGATGGAATTTATTAACTTCAAATTTAAATAAAATTATAGTAAATTATATTCAAAGTTTCCTTCAAACTTGGATAAAAGATAGACTAGATTATAAAGTTATTTAATTTAGAAAAGTATATTTAATCGGTAGGATAATTATGGATAACAAGCATCTATCTCCTTGTATTAGCATGATTTCCTCTACAGAGTTCACGATCTTCAGCAAATTGTAAATTTTGGTATTATTATTAAATCAATTTGAATGTAGGATCAAATTGAAAATAAAAACTGAAAGGTATTATTTATTAATAGTGAAATGGAATTAATAAATAGATAAATAAAATAAAAGATTGAATTAAATCTAAAAGTAGACATTTTAAAGTTGGCAGTAATGTAATATCAATGTCGTAGTCAACATTTTTATATCCCTTTAACTATTTAAAATAGTTTGGTTTAGTTTTGAACACTGTTCATACAAAGAAGACGTGGTTGACATTATGCAAAATGTTTATAATTTATAGTTTTTTTTTTAAATCAGAACAGAATAATTGCTTACCAAGGCAAATATTAGAAACAACTCGCTGTCGTTTTCCACCCAAAAAAAAATTACATTACTAAAATTTTTGCACTTCGGAAATTGTTCTTGGCAATGCTAAAAGAAAAATGGTACTTATTATATCAAAATATAAAATTTATTTATTTATTTATTTTCATAAATGGAAGCCGACCAAAATGAAAAAGTTATTAGAATGGATTATTATTTTGATTGTTTTATCTGGCTAGAAATGAGTTTTAGAAAGTGAATGAAAGCTAAGCCTAAACCTAATATTGAATGAAAATGTGGATTTTGTTTAAACAGGTTAAAGAAGGGGTGACAGTGATGAATAAAGTATGGAAGTAAAATTGTTGTCTATAGAGGTAGGAGGCTAGCTAGACATGTTTATAATATTATTGCTTAGCACTGCGTACAAGTTACGGTGAAAAGCTAAAGATGAAAAGTAATTATTTACTTGAGTGAACAACTAGTATCACTTCCCAGACTTCACACTCCACCTACCAATACATACTCAAATATTATTAAATTGAAAACAAAATGTAATTTACATTTTTTTAATTTAATTATTTACGTAATATTAGTAATTATTTTTAATACTAAATAACTTGGATTGTAATTAAAAATCTCAGTAATTTGTAAGAAAAACAAGGTAGAAAAGCACTTTAATTAGGGCAACGAAGGTATGATTACATTAAATGGCCACAACACTATAAACACTTGCTTGGGTGGAGCATGAGAGTGGGACTGCACGTGTCTGCTACACTATCTTTCTTTCTTCGTATCACCAATTTTGTTTTTTTTTAACTAACACGATTTTCAAAATAAATTTTCAACATCCCATACTATTGGTAATATTTGTCAAACAACACAATTTACGTGCTCACGATCCAAATTTAGCCTTGACTTTCATTTTGATATGTTATTATAAAATTGAATTAGAATTTTATTTTTTCAGAAAACAAATTTGAACTTATTTTTCAGGTTTTTTAAAGATTAAAAGTTATGAAAAAGTTATTAACAAGTGTAACTGGATTTATTATATTGTTTTCTGTATGCTTAACTATATACATTTATTAAAATTATTACAGTATTTAACAATTTTAATTGATATCTTTTTAGTTTTCATTCTAAAACAGTTTTCTTTTTATTTTAAATACTCTTGTCTTATTTTATTTCAACAAATTAAATTTTACAAATATCATTAAATTCAAACTAAGTTTATTTATTTAATCTTAAAATATTAATTACTTTTAGTAAAAATATATATCTTACATCAACTATATATTACGAGATATTGTAATAAATTAAATTATATATATTATTTCATATTTATATAATTATAAAAACACTTAAACAATTAATTTAAATTAATATTGAATCTTTTAATTTTTTATTATCAAATAATTTAATCTTTTTTAAGAACCTTAATATTAACTAAATTGCAAAATAATTTTACTTATTATTTATAAAGTACTATTATTTTTATTATTATTCCTTAAAAAAATTCATAATTTGAAAAAGTAGTTTATGAAAAACCTAATTATGACCTTTTTTTTACATTAATACGTTAAAATGAAGTTAAAATAAAGTCGGATTCTGACCTTAAAGACTAGCAAGTACTCCTTGTTTAAATACAAGTAATAAAGATTACTTTTGTAAACTATGGTACATGGAAAAGGTTTTCCATATCACTGACCGCAATATTTTGTGGGCCCCACTTCAATTTCTAGATACCTCATTTAATGTCAAAGTTAGAAATCTCACTTCCATTTCAATTCTCGAATTAATAACATATTATATTTAACTAATAAAAACAATCATAAACAAAATCTTGAAATAAAATAACATTATTTGTGGTCGTTAAAAATGGAAGTGTAAAAAAATTATATTTTCAAACTCCAGCACATAAGAAGCACTGCCTGCCTCCACTACAAGAGAAGACTAAAAAACATCATGGGAATTTCTGAGATGGGTTTCAGTTTCAGGTGGAAACCAGAATCCACCAAAAATGGTCCCACACAAACCTCAAACTCCTCTCACAAGACACAAACTTAACCTCGGTGATACTTCTAACATCACATGTTCATGTTCCTCAGAACATACTTAACTGGTACACTAATTCAGTAGCCATGTCATTTATTAACTTCAAATAAAGGAACTAATGAACCTAACTAAAAACTCTTTAAACACATGATTTGGCTAAGCACGTGAACACAATCATGTGTTTTAATCAAACCAGCGTTTGGCACTTTAGCTTTTGTATGATACTGTCATTAATTAGCTACAGTGAATTACAGTTAGCGTGAAAGAAGAGATCTTTCGCGTCAAGGAGCTTTGCATGATTAAAGTAACTTCATATTCAACTTACTTCTTTTTCTCACCACTCGCTGAAACGTAAAGTTCCTGCCTTTACGTGTTTCTATGTATGTGTAAATATATATATTTATGTTTCGGAGGTGAGAGAGACTTAATCTTGTTGGTTAATTTTTTTTAAGTAAAAAAAAAAGAGAATCTTTATGTTGAAGATGATGGATACATAAATCATATGATATTTATATACATTGTATATAAAGAAAAGGGTATATATATATATATATATATATATATATATATATATATATATATATATATATATATATATATATGCAGCATGGACATGTGATAACTAAGGTTGTGAAGTGGTTATTTTATTGGGAAGCCACGCATTGATGAAGTTTTGGTCACAATGGGCCAAATTCAGACACCACTTCTTCTTGTCCTAACGTGTCTATTTTATTTTGAAATCATTTGTGTTGGGAAAGTTGCAGAGAATTAGGTATGTTTGGTGGAAGTGAGAGAATAAAATGAAATATCATATGTGATATATATTTTTCATTATATATATATATCATATTAAAAAATATTTTTGTTCCTTACTTTTCAGTGACAAAAAAAATATTTTAGAAGAATTTTGTAGTCTCGTTCTTTGAGGGTATTGATCCATTTTCATGTTCATTTTTTCTTATTTTGTATTATAAACCTTAAAAAATTGAAATGCGGTAGTTTTAAGCCAGTGCATTCTGATCAATACACGTTGTTGAATCATGGTAGTTTGAATATTTGAATCTATTCATCGTCTTTTATTTTATTTTTTAATTAGAATAAAATAATTTTTAAATAGCATGAGAGAAGGACACTAAACCCATCGATCAGTTAAGGAAACCTTACACTCAAATCATAAAAGAGAGAAAAAAAAATGAAACAAATCCAATATAATAAAAAAACTTGAAAAATGTTTGATTCTCACACAGACACTTCTATGAAATTGATTTTCAAGTATATTGATCAAAATTTATAGTATAACGAAACCTATTCACGTATAAATCAGGAAATTTGTTGGTATGTCATTCAACAAGCAACCACTCTTTCTCTTTTTCCAAAAATCCTCTAATTTCTTTCTTCTCTTTTTCTAGACCTCCTCTAATTTCTCTCTTCTGTTTCTTACTTTATATCTTTCTGGTCGAAGATATGAGATTATCAAGATGATCTTTGCAGTGAGTTCTTCATATTCATCTGGTCATTTTTTTATTAAGTTGGATTTCACCTTTTTTTCTCTTGATCAATTTTGTTTTTCTCTTGTATGTAAGTAATTCTTTTTTGCATGTCATCTGAGTCATCTATATGAGTATTTGATGCTCAGTGATTATAATGGTATGATCTGATCATTTCTGTGATGTTTTTATATGTAGATAGAATATTTACTACAAGAAAATGCTTCTTTAGTAACCAAATTCAATGACCAAAAGTTGTTAGTTACTATAATGATCAATTTTGATTCCAATTCACAAAGTAAAAAATTATTGGTTATTAAAATAGTCACTATTATGAATAAAAAATTATAATTGGTCACTAAATTGGTCTTTAAAATTAGCTACTATGGTTTTGGTTACCAAAGGAAATTGATTACTAAAAATTAGTTACCTTGGTTTTAGCTACAATAATGACTTAGTTTTTAAATTGGTCTCTAATTAATTACTGGTCAATCTAGTGACTAATTATAATTTTTTATTTATAATAGTGACTATTTTAGTAACCAATATTTTTTTATTTTTTAAATTGGTATCTAAATTGGTCACTATAATGACTAACAACTTTTGATCACTATAATGACTAACAACTTTTTGGTCACTAAACTTGGTTACTGATGAAGTATTTTCTTGTAGTGATTATGTGGAGCTAGAAGTGTTTTGGTTGTCTATAGTGTTTAAGGTGTTTCACAGGTGAGAGAAACCAATTTCTTTAGTTTATAATTTGTAAATTTAGTGAAAATTGTTGACTGTTATTGATTTGAGTTTTCTGTTGCTTAAACTGTCTTAATCAATTATATGATTATAACTGTTATATTTGACCTTGTGTATGTTAAAATTTACTGAAATTGTGAAACTGCTTTGAATATGCTTTGTTTAGATGATAAATTGTTGATTTTAGTGTAAGTTTGAATAATAGGTTTTTACTTGAGCAATTGGTCGAATTGGTACGCTAGGCAGTGGATAACATTGTTGGGCGTGCTCAATAGGAAGAACTTTAGGGGTCTCTGGCACTGTGCACCAACCTAGGTCATTGGGCGCTCTATAAGCAATGAGCTCCTGTCACAACACGCTGAGCGCACCTTAGGTACCGCTGGGCGCCAATTCTACTATATGTTCTGGTAGATTATTTGTTACATTTTAACTAATTTTGGTGGTTTTAATGGTTGATATCATTGTTGTTAATGGTTGCAATGGTGGATATAATTGATATTGAAAAGTTGTAGTAGATATATGAATTGGTGAAATTCAAGGAATTCCATGGGGAAACTCCTATTGTTGTGTTTTCTTTAATGTATGGATTCAAGCAGGGAGATATCTTGATACTTTAATAACCATTCATGGTGAAAGGAGCAAAAGGTCCTAGTCAAGGGGTTTGTCCTTAAGCTAAGACGAGAAGGGGATTAACCTCGTGTGTGGTAAGGGGAAATCCATTGACAATGACTTTGCATAGCAGTAGAGGTCACCACAAATGCATGTCTCTAGTGAATCCAATATCAATGTGTATATCCGGGTAATTGAGTTAATATTTTTTTTTAATTATATGTTTTTATCTCATAGTGATTATTTGAATTGATGGCTTTGTTATGAAATCTGTTTGTTTGCTATTGCACATTCCTTTTGTAAATTAGATTATCATCCTTGTGCTTGTGTTTCCTTGTGTTTGTTTTTTCTTTTTTCCAATGATTACCTTTATCATCGAGGTGAGCAGATGAGGAAGAAGGTGGTGATGTACCTCACACGGAGATGTGGAGGCAACTGTCTAGTTATTAGATTTTAGTATACTTGTCATGATCATTTTGAAAGAATTTTAGCACAATTTGTCTTGTTTTAGACTTCTTAAGTTGTATACCTGGTTTTATATGTCATGTTACTATAGTTATGCCTTTCGATAACTTTAATAAAATATCTTAGCTTATGGATTATCTATTTGATAATTGCTTCTATGAAGTTTTATGTTAGCAATACTATTATATTAAAAATGAGATGCAACAGTTTTTGTATCAATTCAGTTTCTTAGGAGATTTGTAAGTTGAGACATGCTTAGTTTATGTTATATGTTCGGTGCGATGTTTTGGTTAGTTTATGTTAGTTTCTTTTAATACACATTTATTGTTCAATATTAATTAGGATATATCATCATAAACGTTAATTATTTTCGATATATATATATATATATATATATATATATATATATATATATATATATGAAACGATTCTTATAAAGAACAATTTAATCTAAAGAAAACTCTTAAAAAAATATAATTGGTCACTAAATTAGTTATTACTTAAAACTAATTTCTTTGGTAGCTAATGTTTAGTGACCAAGTTATAAATTAATTTTTTTGGTAACTAAAATCTTGGTAGCTAAATTTCAGAGATCATTTTAGAAATTAATTATATTTTTTTGATTCATAATAGTGATTATTTTAATAACCAATAATTTTTTATTTTATAAATTGGTATTTAGATTGGTCAATGACTAATAATTTTTCATCTCTAAAATTAATTGTTTAATGAAATTTTTCTTAAAATCCTTTATTAATTACTTTTTAATTTGGATATTGTCCTATGACGATCAGTCACTATACTTTTATTTGAAGTTGTGAGATTTGTTATAAAAAGTTGCCTATCTATAGTAATAAAATAATTGGATGCTGACAATAAATACCTAATATTGTGCAACAATTATACCTTTTATATTTAGGCTTAATTACTATTTTGGTCTCCTAATTTGTTGGTTTGGATCATTTTGATTCCCTTATTATTTTTTGGTTCAATTTGATTCTCTAATTCTTTAAAAAGGTTCCATTTCGTCACTGCCATTAAGTTGATGTTAACACTGTACATATCACTAGTCATTTTGTGGAATTTTAAATTTTTTTAAATTTTTGTAAATTTTTTTATAAAAAAAATTAAAGAGTCATGTGTCAATTTGAGAAATTTTTATTTAAAAAAAATATACTGCAACGTGACAGGTCACAATTGTGCAACATGTCAAGCTAACATTGTTTTTCTTCAATTTAGTTCCTCTATTTAAAATTTTGATTCAATTTAGTCCCCTAATGTTTTAAAATGATTCAATTTTGCCTTCTCCAATTTGAGACTAAATTAATAATTAAGCTTAGTTACAACTTATATATTCATGTTAAAATAATTTTTTATCATTTATACATCAAATCACTCATAAATACTCATGTCATTTTATTTTTTACATTTTTTTACTTGTAACTTTTTACACTTGAAATTTTGTACACATGTAAAAAAATCATAATTTGAATGGTTAGGTGGAGTAATTTGATCTATAAATATATTAAAAATTATTTTAACATGTTTATATAAGTTGTAATTAAGTTTAATTACTAATTTGGTCTCAAATTAGAAAGGACAAAATTGAATCATTTTAAAATATTGAGAGACTAAATTGAATTAAAATTGTAAATAGAAGGACTAAATTAAAAACAACCAATGTTAGCTCGTGACACAATCATGACCTGCGACATGACACTTTTTTTTAAATAATAAAATAAAATAAAAAATTCAAGTTAACACGTGGCACAACCATGACATGACATGTGACAGTTTAATTTACAAAAAAAAATTAAAAAACTTTAAAAAAATTAAAAATTCCACAAAATGACATGTGACATGTATGGAAGCGGTGTTAACATGAACTTAACGGCAAAGACCAATTTAAACATTTTTAAAAAATTAGAGGACCAAATTGAACCAAAAAATAATGAGAGGACCAAAATAAATCAAATCAACAAATTAGGGACCCAAATAGTAATTAAGGCTTATATTTATGTACTACTTGTTATAGATGAAACATAAAAGATTATTGGACCAATTTTAAGATTTTTCTTATTAAATTAAATTAGGTCATACTTGAAATTAAAGTTAAAGTGATTAGATAAAAGTTTAAAAATAATAAAATTACCATGTTCTTAGAAAATCAAGTAACGTTAAATTAAGTATGAAGTTGTATATTAAATACGTCAAGAAAAAAAAAAATCTTTGTTATTCATAATGGTTCAATCCTTTACATTAATTATGAAGGCATATAAAACATTTTTTTTTTCCAAATTCCTATTAACATTAATATTTTCCTCTAGTCGAGAGGTATATACTTACTCTTCTATATAATATATTTTTGTTGTTTGCATTCTTTACAGTGGTAATATTTTTTTATTCATGTGTGTTTTCTACCTACCATGAGTCAGAGATGACAAGGAACCACAATAATAACAATATTATGCTGTACTTTTTTCCAAAGTAAATTTGAACTCTATTCAATCGTTATATATATAACCAATGTTTTGTGTGGAGAGTTGCATAAAAAATGGAAAGGTAAAAAATGTTATAGAAGACCAAGCTTTTTAATCACCATTAGTCATATACAACGTGATGCATGTGTCAAATTTTGTAATCAATATTAATTAAATTACCTTTTACCAACCAAACCCGGGGAATGCTTGGCAATTAAGGTATACATATACGCTTTTGGTTTTTTCTCTCAAAAAAAAATATTACACCACGTGTTTCCATTGATTAACAATATGGTAAATAGATTTGAGTTATATACATGAAAATCTGCCAAGTAATTTAGAGTTTCAAATAATAAGTTAACCATTCAATCTTAATTATTATTCGTTTCAATTTAAAAACTAAATTAAATTAAAATCTTTAGTTTCTTTTCGGAAAAGAACCAAAATCTTTATTTAAAATATATGTATTATGTTTGTGCTTAACATATATTTATTTAAAATGTATAAAATATATATTGTTTGTGATTGATTGTATTTTTTATGATAAAACTAAAATGATAAAATTATACTTAAAATTTATATATATAGTTATAGTCACTAATACAATAAACATTAATATATAACTTATCATATTTGTAACTACAAAATAAATAATTGTAACTACAAACTACAAAAGAAATCACACAATGAATATTTTTATATTTGAAGACGCTTGTTTGAATCACGTTCCAACGAATAGAGCTGGAACTCCTCAATGTAATTGTTCTTTGAACCTTTATAGATACTTCCTCTAATTAAAAATTAGATTACTATGCTTCCTAATAAGTAAAGAAGTTAAATATATTCTTTTAAAACATAAATCTATTTTTTTAAGTTTAAATTTAAAAATTTTTTATCATAATCAAACAAAAAATTTAAAAACACAATCAAGTAAGAGAAAAGAGAGTTATTTTTTTCTTCAAGAATGAGAGAAAATAAATGAAAAATGAGAGTAAAAATAGAGTTTGTGTCAAACTTACTTTTTCTTTCATAAAAGAAAAAGATGTGAGAGTACAAGATGTGATAAACTCACAAAACAATGGTAAAGAAAAAAATCTTAATAAATATTTAATTTTTTATTATACTTTATTTTATGTTTTATTATTTATTAACAAAAAAGACATCTAATTTAATTCCATCAATTCCAATTATATACACTACAAATAATTTAAATCTTTTTAAAAACTTTAAAAACTTCAAATATATAAATATATTAATTTAAATTTTTTCAAAAAATTTGGGGAGGTCATGACCCCTCTTGTCCCTTAAAAGATTCGCCGATGGGTGCAAGTTTTCCAAATAACCACTAACTCATTAACGTTATCTACCAAGTTTAGGTTTTTTACTATCAAAAGAATTAGTTTTTAAATTGGTCTTTAATTAATTAGTGACCAATTTAAACACTAATACCTTTGGTAGCCAAAACCTTACTAACTAATGTTAATTACTAATTTATAAACTTAAAATTATTGGTATCTAAAATTATTTCTATTATGAATAAAAAAATATAATTGATTTGTAAATTAGACTCTGAATTAGTCATTAACGTTACCTACCAAGATTTTTTGCTACCAAAAGAATTGGTCTCTAAATTGGTCCCTAATTAATTAGTGACCAATTTAGACCTTAATTTCTTTGGTAACCAAAACTTTAGTAACTAATGTTAGTAACCAATTTAGAGTCTAATTCATAAATCAATTATAATTTTATATTCATAATAGAAATTATTTTATATACCAATAATTTTATGTTTATAAATTAGTATCTAATTATATTTTTTATAATTATATTTTCTCACTAAAATTTATTAATATTTGAGGATTTTTTTGATAGTGAAAATTTAATAGTGAATTACCAATTCAATTAAACATATTGCAATTATTATTAACACGTGATATACAATAAGTTTATTAAAGGTTATTCATCACAACAACAAAAATATATTATGATTGACAAAAATAAGTTTAAACTTAATACCTTATTTGTGTAGCAATTTACACTTATCATTTAGCCATTCTTACACATACTCTTCATTCCAAATTGACATCATCAACTTCTATTGATTCTCTCTACATTATACATTTTTTTTTCAGACTCAACGTACCATTAAAACATAAATATATCATCAAATATCTTAATTTAATACCTGTGTCTCATACATTCAAATTCTATATTAGGACTAATATCATAAATTTCTATTCCTCTACTTTTTCATGTGTCTTCATCCTTTGTTTTATTGTTACCAAGGGATCTAAATTTTGTTTTGTGATTAGAAGTTGTTGTAATGTGGTGCAATCTTAGTGGTAATTTTTATTTCCGACCCAGTTGACCCTATTTATAATTCTTCGACATAATTCGTACCCTTTTTGCACAATCCAGTTCTGTTGTGACCTATTGTGTTTTGTCGAGTGTAGCTACCTCCACATCCCAATTCTTTTTCTTCTTTGACTTTGTTACAATTATATGTTTTAATTTGTTTTTTGGTCATCTACTTTATGGTGCTATTTTAGGTTTTGTTGCTTTTATGTGTTAGTAAATATGTCTAATGAAAAGGAACACTTCGTATATTCCATTATTGTATTTGGGAAGGTTCATGGTTTTTTGTGAACAAATTTTTGGCTTTGTGTGAGTAGATGTTTAGCTCTCTGTGAGCGAGTAATTACTATGTGAGACTGCATAGAAGTTTAAACTTGAATCGACAAGAATTGAGTTCTATGTGGTTGGATTTTAGTATTTATAAAAATGTATTAATCTAATATATATGTTTAATCTTATTGTAGCTCACCTTTTTTCTTTTGGTGTGTTTGTGTTTGTTTATGCCATGATCGTGTATTTTATGAGTGCATGTGAAGGTACAAAGTGAATGTGCACAACGGTGAAAGTTAATAAAACAATAAATTATGATAAAGATTACACAACAATTTTCTTTATCTCAAAATTCTATCTGTTGACTTAGGTGAAAAGCTATAACTTTTCCGATTTGACATTATGTTTAAAGATAAAAGGAAAATCATGTGAATAAAATAACAAAGTAGTATGTTAATAGTGAAACTGTGTCAGCAGTAATAAAGACATAACAGTAATACACAGAATTTAATCATTGATAAAAACGTATGTGTCTCATTTTTGTTAAATCAATCAAGAGTTAGAAATAACTTCCAAGTTCACTTTATTAATAGTAAATTTAATATAGGCTAATTACAAGATTCTTAGCTCAAAGCATAAAATTGAAACGTAGTCCACTATTGGAGTTGTCCACGTTGGAAAATTATTCCTTATATAAGGAACATTCCTAATATCCAAGGAACGATTCCTTATCTTGCAATAAGGTTCATGCTTTTAAAAAAAAAATACTCGTCATCATCTTTTAACCTATAGATGCTTACAAGTTGTTTATATGACTCAGTGTTACCATTGATTTGTTCTATGGGAATAAAGACAACATAGAGGAAGAATAAAGCAAAGGTTTTCATCAACAATTCCAGATTCACTATGTTACAAAATGAACACAAGGAAAGAAACAGATATCATGGTGGATTTGACTGAGAGAGATGGACAATTAAGACAAATTAAAATAAGAAAGGAAAAAAAAAAAGAATAGTTGAAGTTAAAAGTTCTGGCCATTGTCTTTAATCACACACAGAAAGATAACACAGAGATCGTGGAATTGAATATTATACAATAACAGAAAAGCATAGAATTAATTTATTAAGATACCTGAGATAGTTTCTTTTTTTATCTTTTATTCTTGTAGTTATTTCAAGTATCTGTTGTATTTCATTGGTTATTATTAAACTATGACTTTAGTAGCTATTATGCTCTATTAATTGCTATGTCGTATGTTATATATAATTAAACAAAATTAAATATTTTTTCATTCATTTTTAATAATTTGTATTAGATTGTTTACTAGTCCGTTAAGAATTGGGTTTTAAAACTAATTTATAATTTGAGGTTTGTACTGAGTTCGGCTTTTTGTTGAATTCTTTTGTGCTATTTTTTATTGTGCATTGAAAATACAATGTTTTGGTATTTTAAAGATAATTTTAATATATTTTTAAATTTTAAAATTAATGATAATAAATGTAATTTGAAGGCACAATAGAGGAACAACATAGAAAGATCAATAGAGAATCTAAACTCGTTTGTACTCCACTTGTATATTATAAAATTATCTTATTTTTAGTTGATATGAGACTTCTAATTCACCTTTTTTGCATAAAGGTATATGCATTTTGTGCGTGAAACTAGAAATGGATGGTTCAATAACAATTCAATATAGCGGATAAAACAGAATGTCCAAAAACCTTCGCTAGGATAGACTTTAACTATGACTCTAATATTATGTTAAAAATTAAATTTTAAACCTAATTTAACCTAACAAAACCGGTTTATAAAGTAAACCAGTATGTATATATATATATATATATATATATATATATATATATATATATATATATATATATATATATATATATATATATAGGGAGGTAAAGATTTGAATTTGAACAGCGTATTATATATTATATGTAGATAATTATGATGAATATGAAAGAAAAATGGTAAGAGGAGAGTTTGGATATATAGGTTGATTCAGCATAGAAAAACACATAAGAGTATTAAAGAGAGATGAGAGATAAAGAGAATGGAAAGAGAAAGAGGGGACCCCATAATAGATGTTAATGGTTGTAGGAGGTAAGAGTTAAAAGTATGAGATGATGATGTTTAATGATTCCAAATGATTTGACAAGACAATGAGTGAGTGCATGTGAAGGATGCGATGCAGACATTTGAACTGACCTCTCGAGCAAAAAAAGAAAAAAAAGAAAAGAAAAGAAAAAATGAGCAATGAAGAAGAGAGATGGCATTCTGAGACTGTGTCTGACTCTGCTCTGAACCATCAAGACCTACACAGTGCATGGCTAGCCTTTCCACCTGAAAACGGCCACCATCGGTATCCCCATCACACCCTACACGTGTCCTTCATCTTCAACACCCTCTGCTTTCTTGTATGTTAAGGACAAAGTACTATTTTGGAGGAGCCCAAGCATTTATATGTTTTGGGGGGTCTCTCATGCATGGCACTGACTTCCACGTGCATTCGCTCTTTTCTTGCACATCCATACATCATTATACATCGACATGCATCACTGATCACACTGATCACCGATCACACAGACCCATGGGGCTTCTGTGCCACCATTTCTTGAAATTACAAAACAAACACAGACTCATGTTGTGTTCTGTGGCGTGCTGTGGGGGCACCAACAACAACCATTTGCATTTATTTAGTATTTACCACACTACACAGAGAGGCATCTTCATCAATGCATCATCACTCGCAACTCTCACGTCTCTTCCTCTCTATCAAAATCAAGTCTCACTCATTCCTTTTGCTCTTGACTCTCACACTAAGCACGTCACTGCATTTCATCCATTTTCTTTTTCTCAGGTTTTGGTCTGTTTGGTGTGATCTTCGATAGACCCCACAGTGCTAACTGCAGTTAAGCGTGTAGCCATTGGCTACCGCTCGGTACTGTCGTTCAGACACACACATCTCTCTTCTTAATTATGAAGAATACTAACTTGTTTTAACTCGTGTTCTTACCAAACTTTTTTTCCAAAGTGTTCAGACACGTAAAACACAGAAACAATTACTACTGACAATATTTTTTTTTTTAACAAACTCATTCCATCTATTTTTCAACCACTTTTCGGCCATATTATTTTGAAATTATCGCAACTTATTATGATATGATTTATACTGCTCAAATCCCTTTATCACTAGATTGCTTTGAGAAAATTCTTTCATAATTTAAATTTGTAGATATTATTTTTAATTTGAAGGGACGTTTATATTTAAGCTGGATGCTATAATGTTATACAAACTGTAATTTGTAGATGAATTCTTAAAATCATTAAGCGTATGATCTTAATTTAAATTTGCATTATCTTTATATAAAATTTAACAATGACTACTAATACTTTTAACTCGTGTATTTTTTTTTAACTAGTCAGGACAAGCAGTTCAAATCAATAAATAAATTATAAAAACTATGGAAATAAATAGTGTTTCTGAAACATATATTTGAAAAATAAAAAAAATTTATTTTAAATCCAATTTTTCTTCCTATTATTATTTCGAAAGTGAATTAATGTTTTGTTAAAAACACATACATAATATTGCCAAAAGGATGAAAAAAATATAAGAGATAAAGCCGGATAGAAATGGAATATGAATGGAAGGAAAAGAGAAACCATCAATCCGGAGGAAACATTCTTGTAAGTATAGAATATTCAATAAAACAATTTTTGGTAAGTAACGTCGATTGTTTTATGGCGAAGGTTAAGCGGATAAGTTATAATTGAATTATAGCGTTTGGGCCGTTAGGCTTTTAAGAAAAAAATGTTGATCCTAATTAATGATTATAACTTTTGGTCTAATGGGTCAAATCACTATTAAATTAAAACGTCTATGAGTTTGTTTTAGTTTCTATACAACCATATTGTTGACAATTATGCCACAGACAAAATTCCTTCTTAATCTCATGGTCATTAGTCAATAAGTGTTAGTTTAATCTCATCTTTTCTCAGCTCAACTTATTTAGTGTTCTCATGCTTAGTTTCCTAAAGGCTTTACCACCATGAAAAATAGAATGGTACAAAAATATTTGTTAGTATATAAGATTAATAAAATAAATTTGTTTTCACACTCGTTCTTTGATTAGTAGTGATTTCTAACAACAGCTCAAAAGGAAAAAAATATGTCGTTTGATATAAATTTGGAAATGGTCATTTGGTCAAAACTTAATCATTGTTTGGTCCCTATATTTTCAAAATCATTATTTTTAGTTCGTATTTTTGAACGGCTTTAAAAATAACATACTGCGTGCCACATGTTATTTAATTTTTTTACAAAAAAAAACTAGCATCGTCTAGACCGACGCTTTTCACGAAAATTGGAAAAAAAGAATTGGTCCGTGAAGTTTAAACTTAATTTGGAAATGAACTCTCGTTGAAACTTAGTCACTATTTGGTCATGCACATGCAAAATCATTATAATAACAATATTGCTATTAATAATAATATTATATAATAATAAAATTATTATTATATAATTTTAATAATAATATTATCATATATTAATAATAATTAATAATAATTAATAATATTAATATATCAATAATAATATTAATAATACTATTAATACTTATATATCAATAATATAATTATATTATTAATATTAATAATAATAATATTATTATATAATCTTATTAATTACTAATATTACTAATATTGAAAATAAATAATAATATTAATAAGAAATAATAATAATAATAATATTAATAATAATATATAATAATAATAATTACTATATATTATTAAGAACATTATTAATAATAAATAATACTATTATTAATTATTATTAATATTATTACTGATATATTAATATTATTATTTATTATTTATATTATTATTATATAATTATTATTAAAATTAATATTAATATTAATATCAATAATATTTACAATATTATTATTTATTTTGATATTATTAATAATAATATATTATTATTATTATTATTATTATTATATAATACTATTAATAATTATATATTATTATTAGATAGTATTATTATTATTATTATTATATAATTATTATACTATGTGCATGGATCAAAAGTGATCGAATTTTGACTATAAGTTCAAATTTTAGATATAAAACATATTTTTTTTAATGTTTATGAAAAACGTTGGTTTAGCCGACGTTGATTTTTTATTTTATAAATAAATATGAAATGCATTTGTTATTTTTAGTACCGTTTAAAAGTAAGAATTAAAAATAATTAGGAATATTTTTAAATTTAAATCAAACTTAAAGATAAAAACATATTTTTCCCTGCTCAAAATGAAATTATATGTTTGATGAAAAGTAGATTCATAGAGTCACACCAATAGTAGAATCTATGAGAATCTTATCCTATATAGAAAATTACGAAGTGAATTATTTCTCTTTCTCATTATTAGTCTATGATATAAGTTTTTTTTTTATTTCTCCCAAAACCTTATAAATTTTCCTTCCTAACCTGCTCTAATTGTTCTCAATAGGAATGGAATCTTATAGAGTAGAATAGTCAACTAAACCACACTTCACATTCTATTCTTGTGCCAATTAATGAGGAATGATTATATTTTCACTAATCTCTTCTGTTCTGTGAGCTTCAAAGGGTGTTCATGTAGACTGCTTAATTCTTTTATTATAAAGATTATTATATATATATATATATATATATATATATATATATATATACATATATATATATATATATATATATATATATATATATATATATATATTTACAGACCTCACAGTACTAACTGCAGTTAAGCGTGTAGTCATTGGTTACCGTTCGGTACTGTTGTTGTTGTTCAGACAGACATATCTCTCTTAATTATAAATAATACAAGCTTGTTTTAACTGTGTTCTTATGAAACTTTTTTTCAAATGAAAAAGTTACTTTTACATGCATTTTTAATAGAAATGAGACAAAGTGTTCAGACATGTAAAACACAGAAACAATCACTACTGACAATATGTTTTTTTTTTTACAAACTCATTTATTACTGATTAATCCATCTATTTTTCAACCACTTTTCAGCCATATTTATTGCTATGCTTTTGAATTCTATGAAATTAAATATTGAAGGAAAGTAAATTTTTAAGTTTGAAGTGTTATTTACATGTTGTTAAAAAGTTCTCATTAAGGAAAATTATAGAAAGTAAAAAATAAGAGCAAACTGATCATGTAAACAATGAGAAAGCTTTTTTGGTTGTGAAATTATCACAACTTGTGATAATGATTTATACTGTTCAAATACCTTTATTATTAGATTGAGTAGAAAAAATTCTTTCAATTTAAACTTATAGGTATTATTTTTAATTTGAAGGGATATTTGTATTTAAGCTGGGTGCTTTAATTTTATGCAAATGGTAATTTGTAGACGAATTCTTAAAATCACATATCTTAATTAAATTTTGCATTATCTTTATATGTAAACTCTCTAACAATTACTACTAATATTTTTGACTACTAATATTTTTATGTCGGTGAACTTCATTCTTTTTCTTTTAAATAAAAATTTAAATCAGTTTGTTTTACTTCTACTTTTGGGATATTCTTTTAAATTGTAACAATAAATAATTATAAAAATTATGGAAATAATCGAAAAAGAAAACAAAATATCTAAATATGATTTAAAATAAATGTGTTCATTAATTTTTTTAAACTTTGTGCTTCTTAAATGTCTATTTCTTCTTCTTATTATTTAGAAAGTGAATTAATGTTTTCTTAAAAACACATATATAATATTGTCAAAAGGATGAAAAAAAAAGTACAAGAGATAAAGCTGTAAAGAAATGGATGAGTGCTAGTTTTATTAAGTACAGGTGCAAATAAAAGAGAAACCATCAGGTGGGAGGAAACATTCTTTTAAGAGTGTGTAAGAAATGCACATTACTGAAATATAGTAGATTATGTGTACTTTCTTTTATAGTGTGATGTTTTTTAAGTATAATATTTTTTTTTCATTTTTTATTATTATAATAAAAAATAAATAAACATATAAAGTAGTAATAAATAAATTTATCAATAATAAATAAATAAAATATTTTTTCCACTTGTTTATTTCTCATCAAACAATTTTTGTCTCTACTTATTTTCACTTCTTTTTATCTATATATTTTTCTCTCACTATGATGGAAGCATTAGTAAAAATTCTCAATTGGCAATGTACATTCTTCTATTAGCACATCTATGCACTAGTAAATTAATTTATATATAAGTTAAAAATAAAGATATTAAAAAATTATACATGAAAGTTTCTACCAATTAACTTATATAAAGGTTAATTTTAGTTTATAAAAAAGTTGAACTTCTTTTTTTAGATTCACCCATGAAGAGTGTATAAAGAAACTTATTCAAATATATTTTAATACAAGTAAATACATATTTATTAAGCAATAATATAATAAAATGTTAGATAACCGACTAATTTTATTTATAAAAAAAATTTGTAGATAAAATAAAATTTATCAATAAATATTACAATGAAATTTAGCATTTTAAATACTGAAAGCCCATTTTTGTTTATAAAAATGTTTGGGCCTCACTTTATTAAAAGGTCTAATGTCGACCCACTTGTTTTCCATGACTCTTTTCAGCTGTCCACATACTTCTCACTCTTTTCTCCCCTTTCTGAAACAGGACCTAAGCTAAGACTCTTGAGAGATCCTCTTCCGAGCTAGCAGAACATTCCTTCTTCCATGTAAGTGGAATCCCAACTTTTATTTTCTCCTTTTTCCAGATCTATGACATTGGTTCAATTTTGGGTCTACCTTAGAGCCTTATTTTTCGTTTATTTGTGTTCATGTTTTTTCAGCTTTTTAGATTGTTTTGGAGTTGTAGTGCTCCTTTCCAATTAGGGCTCTCCTTGTCAAGAGTTGTATCACCTATCAAGGTAAGGGAAGTTAGAACTCAAAAGCTTTTAAAGTAGTTTTCTATTTTTTTGTGTGACTAAGATTAGGTGTTGAAATATACTGGATTGGTGATTGTATTGAAGGTGTTGAGTGCATGTTGTTTGAATTGGAATTTTTGAGTTTGCATGTGTGAGTGCAGGTGAAGATATGTTGTTCTCGCCTAAGCGAGTGGTTAGGTGAGAATAGCAGAAATTCGTCTCTACTCTCTGTTTCGATTTGTCGCCTGAGCGAGGGCCTTTTGCTTGAACGAGCATAATCTCACCTAAGCGAAATGTATCAGCTTAAGCGAGGACTCATGGATGATTCCAATGCTTACTGATTGCAATCTCGCCTAGGCGAGGGTTCTTAGCTTGAGCGAGATACTATTGTCACTTCAGCCAGAGCTCTTTAGCTTGAGTGAGATTGACCATAAAATTGTTTTAACTACTTGATTCCTTCTATGATTGAGTGATTTACCCTTAATAGCACCAAGAATGATACCATGTATGTTTTATGTGATGCAATGAGACTGAAATTAATGTGCTTGATATGGAAGGATAATGATGTGTGACAATATGTATATGGTATGAACTGACATAATTCCATGAGTCTCTTGGGGAGACCTTATGATGGTGTTTTGTAGTGTATTTAATTAGATAATAATTCAAGCAAGGTTGTATCCTAACACTTTAAAGAATAAGTCAGTCTCACATAGAGTAGACTAATTTAAGTAGTGAGAAGAGCAGGAGGTCATAGTCTTTGGTAGGATAATGGCTCTAGATGGTCATGGACTAACTTTGTGTGTGGTAGCGTGAAATCCATTGGCAATGGCTCTGCAGAGCAGTGAAGGTCACCACAAGTGCAAGCAACCAGTGAATCCGATCTCTTTACATATATCCAGATAATTGAGTTAGAGGGTCTTTAATGTATTTTATTTCATGCTTTGTGTGTGCTCAATGAATTGTCTGTTTATGATTTGCTTGCACACACACACACACACACACACACACACACACACACACACATATATATATATATATATATATATATATATCAAAATTATTTCTCTAGCTTATCCTTTCTCTATGTGTCTGTTCTTTGTTTTATTTTCCTTCTTGCGATGTTCACCAATTTTTGGCGAAGATGTTGTAGTTTAGTTAGGCATGTTGAATCTTGCTCTAAGTTCAATATCATAAGGACACATGGCTTAAGATATAAGGATTTTACAGTCATCCGAACATACTAGAAAGAAAACTAAGACACACCATGATGCCAATAATAAAACTAATAAAACAGAAAGTAAAAGTCTGACAATTGACCAAACTTCTAGGCAACAGTGCCTACAGGCGGTACTTGAAGGAATGAGATCGAACCACAAGTCGGGCTACACAGCGGAAATTCCATCACCTGATGAACACTAGGGTTCCCACATCTGCTCACATCAATAAAATAATGATCATCGCAAAAGGAGAAAACCATACACAGAACACACAAGCAAGCAGAAAGGGTAAGTTAGAGTAGAAAAAAATGATTTATCATACTATTTCATACAATTTTATAGCCGAAGATACATACATCAAACAAGCATGTGATGACTCGCAAACAAGACACTAAGACTCAAGACACGATTATTCGGATACATATAATTAGTTAGATTCACTGGATGCTTGCACTTGTGGTGGCCTCTACTGCTCTACAGGGCCAATTGTTAATGGGTTTCACCCCACCACTCACAAGGTTAGCTTTCAAACATCTAAGGTCATTATCCTGCCAAAGACTAGGGCCTCTTGCTACTCTCACCACTTGAGTCAGTACGCTCTACGTGAGACTAACTGACTCTTTAGAGTGTCAGGATGCAATCTTTACTTGAATCCTTACTAAATTATATAATGAGGCACCACCATGAACTTCATGAAATTACGTCCTAAGCATGAGGCATCACCATGAGCTCTCACTAACAAGGGTCATGGAATTACGTCCTGACCATGAGGCACCACTACGCAACCATCGAGGAATTACGTCCTGACCATGAGGCACCACCACGAAACCTTCGTGGAATTACGTCCTGACCATACCAAAATCATGTCTCACCAACCAACGTAATATTATCATGCATACCAATCTCATGCCAATATATATAACCAACCATCCCTTCATGTTTCGTACCAAGATCATACCAAACTCGTCCAATGCAGCCCATAAACCATCCAGTACATGCAAAATCACTCAATTTACACTTTAACATAGTAATTCAACCAAACATGTGACAATCATTCAAGAATAGAGGGGAAAACAACACTTGAGCACATTCTCGCCCAATTCTCGCTCAGGCTAAAAGGCCTCGCTCAGGCGAGAAGGTTCTCTCGCTCAGGCAAGCTCCTTTCGCCTAGGCGAGAGCTCGAAAAGTAGGAAGAGTGGCCTTCGCGTTCTCTCGCTTAGGCGAGACCTCCTCACCTGAGCGAGATGGACTCTTGCTCAAAACAAGAGCTCGTCGCCTGAGCGACAGCTCGTGCAAGTTCCAGGGAGCAACTTCTGGTACTCTCGCTTGGGCGAGATTAGCTCGCCTGGGCGAGATTAGCTCGCTTGGGCGAAAATACCAGGGTTCTCCACTGTTCACGCGTGCAAAACACAGAAACAGTACCAAAGTCACAGTTCAACCACTACCAAGCAACCATAACAGCAAGCATACCTCATGAATATGATTTAAACTCAGAAAACTTGCGAAAAATCATGAAAAACTTTAAACCCTAGCTTCCCTTACCTGGATAGATGATAAATAACAACACAAGTACTCTACATAGGAGCACCACAGCTCCTAGAACAATTTAGCGAGCTGAAAAATATTAACACTAGATCAAAGCTACGTTACTACGATGAACTCTAACTAGAACCATGAAAGACAGAGGAAGAATAGAAAGCATGAGTCGAGAACCAACTTATGTGAATTATAAACGGGGTTCACTAGCTTGACGAGGAATGAGGCCAAACCCTAGCAAAGCTTGCTGCTATTGCTTTGAGAGGGGGGAAGGGAGCTGTTTCTGGAAAATGAGACACCAAAAGTGAGTTAGGACTGGGAGAGAAGTTTTGGGGACCCTATGAGTCAGCCTTAAGCCTAACAGATTAGGACAGACCCTTAAACATTTAGGGTAGAAATAAGTTGGCCTTACAATATTAAAATGAAGAAATAATTTATGAAATAAAACTTTAAACGTGGGAGTATGGTTTTCAACTTTTTTTAATTTTGTAAGTTGTGTTTTAATGTACAATGAATTAAAATACAATTTTTATATGTTTTATGACTTTTTTCTGGAAATACTTTTATTAACATAATTTTTGTATTTTCTAAAAAAATCCTAAAACATAAGCTATGTTTGTTAAAATTATTTTTTCTTTCGAAAATTGTTTTTTGAAACATTAATTAATATAACAATTACAAAAGCCATTTTAAAAAATATAATTTTGAAAATAAAAAATAAAATTCAAAATACCCCTTTGTCTATCCTAAATCATTGATCTATTGAACACATTATTTTTTAAATGTTTTTGAAACATAGTTGGATAAACTTAAAATGAAAACAGAAACTCAGCCTCTAAGTGGTTGATGTACTTGTCAGTTATAATCAATAAAAGTTGTGGAAAGGACTTTTGTATGATTTGCCACGTCACAGAATCTTCTCCCACTTGCCTAATCCTTTAATTTATGCTCCTTTCTTAGCTCACCTTTATAAAGTGATTATGATTCTAATGAAGTCTTTGGTGTTGAAAAAACAAATTAGTATAGTAATGTTTATATTACTAAAATAATATATAATTAATTATGCTTTAATGTGTCAAAATCAAAGTTTAAGACCCACTTTATGTCTTTTGGGAGATGTAAAAAAGAAAAAGATAGGAGCTTATGAAACTTGGAAAGTAATAGGTTAGTAGGTGACACTACAAATTGTTTAGGCTTGTCCATGACTTTTGGGAACACCAAATTCTTTCACCTAATTCTGTTTAAAGGATCAAAATCAACCCCAAAGTTTTAGGGAACTTTAGGAAAAGAGCATCAAGGAAAGACCATAAGAATGGAGAGAAGTAAATTAACTAATTTATTGCTTAATTGCATTGACTTAAAAGTGTTTCTATTTTTCTCTCACTTATTTTATAAAATTTTAATAGGTGAATCATTTTGAGAGAAAGGATAAAGATGTTAATGATTATTCATGCACACAATTCAATCTTACCTCTAATCAATGAGATTTTTTTTTGTTTAAATATTTTATACTTGTGTAAATTTGGGACAAAACAATATATTTCATGAAAGTAATGAGTGCACCAAAGAGGTGAAAAAAATATATAGTAAATTAATACTATACCAGAAAGGTTTTTTCTTTATACAGTCCCTTAATTTGTAATTATACTTTCTTGTTAAACTTTTATTATTATTTCGGTTAATAGTGAATTACTATTTTTACAAATAATAATTAGTTTTAGTTTCTATGTTTGTGACGAAATTGTTAGTAATTCATATATATTGTAATGATACCGGCACGAACCCATATTAGAATCATATTAAAAGCTTTACAACCGGTGAAAGACTTATATCTACTGATTTTATTAAAATTATTATTAAATATTTGGAAAAAAAATTATTTTATCCCTCTAAATGTTTTGTATATATAAAGTATTGATAAAAGTTATATATATAGTTAAAAGGAGAATGTTGTACTGCATTTTAATTATAGTATATTTATTATGAGATCCCAATATATTGCTGAGTTGACAGTGGGCCTTTCTTTGCCTAACACATATCACAATAATGAATCTTTTCTTTGCAACTTATTATAAATAATTAATTATATTATCTTTCCCACCATCTCTTTTGCAAAGCACAACCCTTTTATTAGATGTCCCCAAAGAGGAAATATTTGACTTTAGATGAAATCATGAAAGTAAAGCAAGAATTAACTAAATTAGCAAGTGGGGTATTGCACACAGTAATATACACGTATACACATGTACACACAATTTTAATGTTATTTATTTAATTGATGAATACATAAATATTGATTCTTTTACATTTTGCATCAAAATCTAATAGCTATAAGAATGTGAAAGCAAACATTGATAATATTTTTTATTTAATGACAATGTCCTTCATCTCCACTATAATTTTAATATTACAATTTTAAAATTGATTGATATTTTTGGTTTTAGTAAAGTATTATATTTTCATTTTTTTAAGAGTTAAATATATTTTTAATCTTTTAATTTGTAGTGAAAATTAAAATTAGTAAATTCTTTAAAATTTTGATCAATTTAGTTTTCTTAACATTTTTTAAATTTATTTAAAGTTTCAAATGCGTTTTTTTACTAATATTGAAATAGAAATATCTCAAACGGTATAAATAACTCAAATGCTATTATGAAATGTATTTGAAATACCAAATAAATTTAACAAAATTTAATTAAAATGACTAAATCAATACATTTCTAAAATTGATGAATTAAATTTAATTAAACTTTTAAAGTAGAACTAATTTCCATTTTCACTGCAATTGTAGAAGAAGATAAACATATTTAACCCTTTTCCTGATCAAATGGAATTGGTATGTTTCGTTTTATCTATTTAAAAGGTCATTATTTATGATTCTGCAATAGTGAGTGCAAAAGAATGATTCAGTAATGATAACAAGTGATATTTACTCTATACATAGGCCTCATTTTTCACCAAAGTGTACAGAAACAAGAAATGGCTGGTTGTGGACACACATTGAAAGATACTCTGACTATCTCCATATATGAATCAGAGATGAGAGTTCCAAGCTTCAAATGTTGGACATGGAAGGCTTTTTTCTTCTTTCAAAAAAATCTGGGTTTTAGAGTTATTGATTATGAAAACAGGTAAGAAGAATTATAAAGGAGCATGGGCAAATCCAATGGATCACGAAATTGATGAGCACGATGGAATTGAATTCCTCACGCGCGAAAATCCAGAAATATTTGTACACAATGATGAGTAGTCAAGTCAAGCATGATCTGATGAACACACACAACACACATACATGCATGCAGATACAGTGATCATGTTTTCTTGCTTCTGACCTCATGTGATTGCCATATAAACCATCACAGATTTAACAATAGAAGGAGGGAAGTAGTTGTGTTTCCTCATGTGTGGTGACAATGGACAACACAGGCAGAAGTACTGAATCCTTAAAACCCTTCAACGGGAAAAAGAAATAAAAAAATAAACCTATTGCAGAAGATGCAGATGACAAAAAGCAGTACCATGCATTATATATATATAATTATAATATATATATATATATATATATATATATATATATATATATATATATATATATAATATTAGTTGAAAGAATGCATGGCATGGGATGGCAGAGAGGATTGTGTACTGGGGAGACATGGACGGTGTTGTCTTGTCTTGTCACCTTCGATTTTGTCTCCCATTTATATGTTACAAAGTCTTGCTTACGTTGCTATGGCTCTTTCTTTTACCTTGTTGCCCTCTTCTGTATCATATCATATCAACTTCATATTCCTTTATGGGACAACTTATTATTAAACTTCTCTTCCTTCTCTTTATCTATCTGCACAAGCTTAATTCTTCCACCTGCACCTTCCTCTCACACATATATAAAATAGAGTGTGTGTGTGTGTGTGTTCATCCTTTTGTCTGCATGCACTTTCCCAGCACAAACAGCTTTTGAGGTCAAACAAGTCTCCTTTACTATGAATCGTGTTATCTAGAATACCACGACACTACAGCAATTACTTTTATCTGGTATTTCTTGTCACTTTTGATGACATCTAAATGATGCCATCACTACTTGAATTGAGTGTTTGTGTAGGCATGGCCTTGTTTGTCATAAAACAAAAACATGGATATTATTAATTATATATAGTACTCTGATTCATAAAACGTTTTAAATATCAAACTAGGAAATTAATAGATTGGAAGCTTCTGTTTGACATGAACATAACTATTGTAGTATACACCATGTTAATTATTTTTTTGCTCTTAACTTAGTATATGTACAAATATAATTAGGTTATCTGTAAATATTTTATTATGTACATATATTTAATACATGTTGGTTAAAACTATTCAATGCAGTTAAGTTGATTGAGGTATGTCAATTGTTATATTTGTTTTTACTTGTGTTCAACTTTTCTTAATACACAAATTAATATACACTGGCATATGACGACTACAACTACTTTTCCTATTTTTCATTAGCAATTTGGACGTAAATATGATTAATTTGAAATAATAAAAAACATTGTGTTGAGACAAATTATTTCAAAAGATATAAAAGTAAAAGGCCAAATGTAAATATAAGTAGGGTTTAATAGACAAAGTGACAAACACAATCAAAACTAAAACACAAATATTAACTAATGAGAAATTATCATTAGTATTGTGAGGTGATATTATAAAAGCTAAAAAAAGATTCTATTTATAATCGAATGATTATATAAAATGCTTTTAACAGAAATTTGTATATACTATTTATTAATAATAATTATAAAATATATCTTGCAAAAAATTTATTTAGAAAATATGTACGTACTAAAATTTTATATGTTCTGAATATTAAATATTAAATTAAAATTGTAATATATTATTTTGTATCTGATAATTACTATTTGAGTTTATTAGGAATACATTGGAAAAAAATTGTAAAAAAACTCTACGGATATTATTATTGTTTTCCAATTAAAAATTTGTCATCCCAATAGTATATATATATATATATATATATATTATTATATATATATATATATATATATATATATATATATATATATATATATATATATATATATATATATATAATGAAGAATTTTGTTAAATATTAATGCAGATTACCGAGGTAAAATTCTAATTCTAATTAAAAAGCAATACCATCTATATATAATAGTAAAACTACAGGTAAGCTATCTCTAATATCAAACCTCTCGCCTATATGAATATTTAATTAAATTAATGTATGATATTAATTAAATAAAATATAATTTCTGAAAATGTTACTCGATGAAATTATTGAAATTTATAAAACCTACAAATATTTGTGTATAATATATTAATTCTTAACGAAGTTATGTAAAGGAATAGATTAACCAACTTAGCAAATGGTTCAAGGTAAGAGTTTACCACCATTTACAGAAGCTACAGATATCTGTAGTTGGGCTGCGCTACCTCAAAAAAAGGAACCATACTATTTAAGTTGGGGGCTTCTTCCTCCACCCCAAGTATTTCTTCAACACCTCCCAACTTTTTGAAAATTTTCAAAATAACTTTTGACTTTTATCCTTTCTATTTAACAATGTTGGGAAAAATCTCCAAGAATCACTTTATTATTAGAGAAATAAGATAAATACAAGAAAATACATAAACAATTCCCTCATGTTCTTTGACCCCGAGTACCCATACACTCTAAAGTAATAATTTAACTCAAACCTCATACAAAGAGTCAAATACAAACTTAAAGTATCTTTGACTCGGGACAAGGAACACCATGGACTTAGAATCCATTATATAGTCACTAACACCTACTTCCTTATGGGACTTTTCAAAACATGTGGAGAAATTCCCTTTAAGTTGTCAAGTTACTTTAAAACTAATTCCCAAGCATTTCTTCAAAATTTGAAAAGTATGTTTTTATCCTCTTTTATTATTCTTGTTTTCTTTTATTTGGTTTTTCTCTTCTCTGTACCTCTCTTTCTCACATCTTCTTTCTATCTCAATTTTCACCCTCAATCTTTCATCATTTTCAAAATCAAATTAAATAAAAAAAAATTAAGGAGCTAAGAAATATTTTGGATCGAACAATTTCTTCCTTTGTGTAGGTTGATTTTTACCCTTATTTTTTTCGAAACAATATGTTTTCCTCTTGTATCTGGCTTTTCTACATTGTATGCAAATATCTATTTGTTACAGATAATAAAATCATGATCTAATTATATTGATTAAACTCTTTTTTGTGTAGATGAAGTTATTTTAGGCTTTGAAGTTGTGTAAGAGAAGAGCTTGTGTAAGGGAAGAACAAGGTAAGGGAAGTTAATCATTTAGAAGTTGTTAATTTTCTTAAAATATTGAGTTTTGGTTTTGAGATTTAGGTTGGGGTATTCAAAATTTTTTATTTTCCTAATTAGGTAAGAAAGAGGTGTCAAATTTTTATTAGAAAAATTATGATAAAGAGTAAAAAAATTATTTTTTTTTTCAAGAGGAAGACTTGCGATGAAGATGAAAAAAATGTATCTACGTCAACTAAACTTGAGAAACTTCGAGGAAATCCAAGAATCGAAGAAATTGGAAAAAACTAAGTTCATAAAGTTACATATAATGAATTTGAAAATTCTTTAGAATGTGATTTGGGAAAACGTCCTCAAATTTGACAATACCCACTAAATCAAATTGACGAGGTACGAAAGACTTGTATAAAATAGGGTCCATATCATGACTCCTCCAATTTCTATAGCTACAACTAGAAGATATTTTTTTATAATGAAAATAATCAAGAACAGATTGAGAAAAAAATGGGGGCTGAATTCTTAACAAGTATATGATAATCTATATTGAAAAGGATATTGCAATAAACTTTAGTTCTGATTTAATTATTGAAGATTTTAAGTAATTGAAATAGCATAGACCAACACTGTGACTAAAGGTGATTTTTTCTTTTTGTTATATATTATTGTTGATGATAAACTTTATGTTTCACTTTCATATATACTATTCTCATATTTTGTTGGATTCTACTATCATGTGTGTTTGTTTTGTGTATAGAAAATGATGAGAAAATGAAAACCTTTGTTTTTTAATTAAAAAAAATAATTTATAAATAAAAAATATAACCTGGCTCCCCTTAAATTTTGATCGAAGTTCCATCATTGATTTGGACTTATTGATCACATAACCATAATAAAAAATGGGTTATTATACACCTGATGAGAAATATACCATATGAAAAACAAAAGAACTCACCATTGAGGAAAAATTGTTGGAAATAGTCCAAGTGTGAGTAAAAGTCTCACAATGGATAGAATAGACAAAGTTAAATATACTATATGAGATAAAAATCCCATAACCCTATTTCAAATTTTGAGTTAAAAGTGATGTGATTTATATATATAAAACTAATTATATATATATAACCACAACAATGGGTGCTTTCTAGATTGCCCAATTTGGTAACCAATTTGAAAGTTCATGCGATTTTGTTTTTTGGCGTTTGTTTTGCATAGGTTTCATTCTCAACCGGCTTATCTCTATCACCGCTCCCTCCTACAATTTTGCAATAAGCAGTTCCAACTTCTCCACTTTCTTCTTCTCATCAAACCCTTTCTTCATGCTTTCCATTTTCACCTCCAGAGACAACGTCGCACCTCTTTCTCAATCAGGCCCCACTTGCTATCGTCGGAGACAAAACCGGTGTCACTAAAGGGGGCATTTGTTTTCCGGCATATTGCATATATTTGGTTCGGTTCGTCAATGCTGATGCGTTGTGTTGCAGGGACACGCACAGTTAGTAGAAGCTGCAAGTGATCGTGATGCTCCTAGCAGTGACGCTGGCGACAAACGACATCAACCAGTCTAGGCCGCCACTACCATCGTCTTAACACCTGACCAGAGCCGCCACCGATGCTCTGTACTTGGGAGAAGTTGAAGAACGCGCACCCCTCTAGTTTCGGATTCTACAATCCGGAGTGTACTTCTCGAATCTGATAATTTATAACTGTGTTGGTGTTGTTTGTTAGAGGAAAACTATGAATATGGTGCACTGGCAACTCGGGAGAAGAAAAGGGCTGGGGAGACAAAAGGGAAAGATAGGAGAGGGAAATTGAGTAGGGTTTTTGATTTGAGTGAGGACAAAAGGAGAATTATAAAAGTTAGAAAGGTTTAGTTAAAAAAAGAAGGTGCAGGAAGAAATGGCCCTAGTCCTTCTTGCGCCCTACAATTACTAATTCCATCTCCAAAATAAGAGGAAAAAACTCAAATATCCTTCATTGTTGTTGTCATCATCACTACTGTTGTAGAGAAAGAAGATTAAGAGAACAATACAAGAAATGAAGACAAAAACAATGCAGAAAAAAACTCATTTCGAAATGTATATCATGTGTTTCCGAGAAGTCTTTCCAAAACACCTTTCGTGTAGAGATGTTCCAAAAACTCATTCGAAAAGATATGTATTTCATAAATTTTATTTTAGAAATTTCATTACAGGAAACTTATTCCAAGATATATTTCATATGTTCAGAAAATTATAGTTCATAAATCTCGTTTTGAAAATTTTAGTATAGAAATTTCATTCTAAAAGTTATATTTTAGAGATTTCGTTCCGAGAATCTTGTTCTGAAAATTTAGAAAAAAAAAATTCTAAAAAGTTTCTGAAATATATAGTTCGAAAGTCACTTTTCCATAAAACAAAATGGTTCTTTTAAACATTTGAGGGGTGCATGAAGTAAAAGCCCACAATTAATAATTTCCAAACATTATCCAGCTACGATGCTGGTCCATTGACCCACGAACTCATTTTTCTTTTAAATTCACTTCTTTTTTATTAAACAGAGAAATGATATAATATTAATTTTATTTTTAATTCTTCAGTTACAAAATATTTTATTTTCTCAAGTTAAAAATAAAATAGTTTAGTTTTACTTTTAATTTGTCAAAAATTTCAGTGATAAGAGTTTTTGTTTTCAAATTATACTCCAACGAGTTTACAAGTCTATTTTCTAATTGTGGGTCAACTCGTATACAAACTCCCTTATAAGGTGAACATAAATGGACTCGATCGAACTCAAATAAATTTTTGAGTTGCTTTTTGAATCCACACGTCCATGATACAAAAAGCTTATCATAACACTATTTTTTTAAAATAATTAATTTTATATGATATAATATAGATAAAGATATGACACATAATATAATAATATCAACAGGGTATATATGTGTATGGTACACAAATAAAAATTTAATAATTAAATTAAGTTAATATAATAAAAGATGAAAAAGAATATAAAATAATAAAAATTATGTGTGATTTGATGAGTGGTAGGTGTGCATGATTGATTATAAGTTGTGGATAAGGAGCAATGTTTGTGTGAGGAATGAGAGGGTTGTCACCTGATACAGAGAAGATAAATTAGATAGTGCTAAGTACCACAAAATAATAATATTTAGAATGTCAATTGTAAAATCTTATAAATCATCAAAACTTCCAATCACAAACGCCAGATAAGATGGTCCTCCATCTTATAACTCAAATATAGAAGTTATTTAAAACACATATATATTTTAGTCTTTCCATTTATACTTAAGGTTAAGAGTTCTATACTATTAATTTATTTGCCAAATTAAAAGAAATTAAAGAAATAAGAAGAGATGTTGAAAGTGACACATTGACTAAAAATTAGATAATTTCATAATATATAACTTGGAATATAAACTTTATTTTACATACTAAATTTGTGGGATTGAGTCAAATTTAATCTTCATTTCCTAAGTTTTTTTTTCAATTATAAATTAATGTTATGCCAATTACCTTTTTTTATACATTTATTTCACATGTTTTATATTTTTAAGAGTGTTACACGTTAAATTATTTTTTCTCTAAAATAAAAAGGTTATCTTTATGAAAACATTATTATAAATTTGACATCTTAATAAGGTTATAATCCGAAGTCATCTATCATTTAGTTTCTTCAAGAGAAAAAGTTTATAAAGAAAAAATCAAAAAAAATATATATTTAAAATGATGGAACCACACCAAAACCATGCACTAATCAAGAAAATCTAGATTCATGACCCAAACCAATTCCTAAAAAAAAATCTTCCCCATACAAATTGGTAATCTATCACGTCAAATAAAGTCAATCCTAGAATCAAGCCCCATGTTTGTTAACCTATCAACACATTTGTTATCCTCCTTGTAAACATGAGATAGAAAAAAAATAATAATCCTACACATTGTTAAACAATAACCCCCCTCCCACTACTACACTAAGGAATAATGGAAGGATTTCCGGGTATAGCAATGATTGAGTTACACTCTAACAAAGAGAAGACCACTATTTAGACACCGTCAATTTAATAACAATAATGGTTCTCATATGCTCCATTTTCAAGGCTATAACAATACCAGAAAAGGATGAGAAGCTTCCTATATAAATCCCCAACTCTCGTTTTGAAAACCCCTCCATACACAACAATGTTACGTTTCACAGTGTCAATACCAAGAAATTTTCAAATAACTAAGATTATGTTAGGGTTTTCAAAATATGACCAATGACGTTGAAATGCTTTAAAATGGTGAAATCCCTAATACAATTATCCATTTGATAAGTTACCAAACAAACCAATATTGCCGATGATTATAGCCAAAATAAATTTAAAGGGTTTAGGTTTATTAAAGGGCTTAACCTCCTCAACGTTCTTTGTCATCATTAATCCTCTTGTAGAAGCATCTGACAACAAATCTTTTATTAGTAAAACCTTTTATGCTTTATAAAGTAGATTTGGACGTAGGCTAGTTGAGATGAACTAGTACAAAAATTAAGTGTTTTTTTACTTCATCTATTATAGTTGTACCAACTTTGACTATCTTTTACAAATTGTTTATGAAAATCTTTTGGAAACCTTTTTTAACTGTAATAGATAATTATCTTAAGATTGTTTGCTAACAACCATCTAGTGAAACATTTTTAATGCTCTATTCAACCATATCCTTTTAGAGCTAACATATTTCTTATCATTATGACTCAAAGTGTCTTATGTTGGTTTAACTTTTTAAAATTAACTATGAAAATCATAATCATTGTAGAAAATATTAGAAAATATTGTGTTCTCATTGATGTTTCAAAAGATGATTGAATTAGGTCATGATAATAAAATAATCAAGGAATGGAATAAGGAACATTTAGCCCTATTTTTTAACTGTGGGGTAAAAGAAGAGGGAGTCATGTACATCTAGAGAACATGTAATGGTCATAGAAGGCAAGAATAAGTTGCATGATTTTATAAAATTTCTATGTTTTTTAAATTGAGCATAATATGTCTAACTTTCAACTATCCTAATTGTTTGAGACCTCCAATTTGTGGCACATTCATCATGTCATTGTCCAGTTTATTTAACATAATTCATATGAGAGGACATGACTATTTGTCCATGCCAAACAATATAGCTAGACATGCCATTGACCTTGATATCAAAGATGTGAAATATATAAAGATGGAAGTTAACCTAAAATTGATAACATGGAAACTTGTTTCCTTCCCAAGTTGTGTTGATGTTATCCCTTACTTGAACTCTAACTAGATTAACTTTTATGCGTATAAAGCAACATGCCAACATGCTTAAAATGATAAGGTTCACACTTGGTAGGTTTTGCAAATTTATTACCATGCCTCTTTTGTTTTAACTTTGCCCAAAGTTGCATATGATGATTTCAAATCTACATATGCAATTTTACAAAGCTTGTATTTTATTTTTACCTTTCTTATATTGTCTACCTTTTTAAACAGGCACAAAATATTGAGATATCAAGAAATATCTAGTCTTGTCTAGAGTATGTACACTTAAGAGGTATGCTATTCATACCATATTTAGCTAATTCACAAGCATAACGAAGATCATGGGTACATTTCAATGTGCAATCACAATGACCATTATTAATCTTGACATACTTAACTTAGTCATACTGTTCTATAATGTGATTAATTTATATTTTGAGACAAAGTCCTACAACTTTTAGTACAATGTGATGTTAAAAGTATATCTCACAACATGAAAACTCTTTTGAAATGATAATTTAATTTCATTATATTAAACCAAAGATCAATAATTCTTTGTAATCAAATAAATGAGTTTGATGTGAATTAACATACATGTTACTTGTTTTGTTCCCTAAGTGCATTTCCTTATCACTCCAAGCCTTAACAAACTTTTTCTTGTACGAAGTTACCCATGTCATACACATAATCACTAAATATAAAGCCATGGTGAACAAATTACTTCAAATGTAGTAAGAATTGCTAAAAGACATCCATACTTATAGAGAAAAAAATATATTTATAATGTGCTTTCATTGAGAGTTGAACTCAAGACCTCCCACTTACTAAACGGGTGCTTTAACCAACTAAACTATGAAAGTAACCTATAATATTGTTTTGCATTCCAACAATTACACAAGTCTCTTGACTACTTTGAAACAATATTGGTAGGCTTTAGTGGACAACCATAACCTTACATATTAAACCAAAGATCAATAATTCTTTGTAATTAAATAAATGAGTTTGATGTGAATTAACATACATGTTACTTGTTTTGTTCCCTAAGTGCATTTTCTTATCACTCCAAACTTTTTCTTGTATGAAGTTACCCATGTCATACACATAATTACTAAATATAAAGCCATGGTGAACAAATTACTTCAAATGTAGTAAGAATTGTTAAAAAACATCCATACTTGGGGTAATTCATAACATTTTCCCATCAAATACTCCCACATCTCTCAATTTGTAACATAAAAGGTTGATTGTCTGAAGAAACACAATTCTAACTAGAGAAAAAAACATTTATAATGTGCTTTCATTGAGAGTTGAACTCAAGACCTCCCACTTACTAAACAGGTGCTCTAACCAACTGAGCTATGAAAACAACCTATAACATTTATATAAGTTATCATTGTAGTGGTAAAGGTAATTTAAGTTATACTAAAAAAAAACCATGCTTTCATTGAGATTTGAACTCAAGACCTCCCGCCTACTAAACGGGTGCTCTAACCAACTGAGCTATGAAAGCAACATATAAGATTTTTAACCAATTGAGCTATGAAAGCAATCCATAACATTTATATCTATAGTCAGAATAAACACTTTAACCAACTAAGCTACGAATAACCATAAAACACATTTTGCTTATGAAGATGGTGATCTTAAGCATTGATCACTTCATTGGTTATGAGACTTAAGATTTTTTTTTTCTTTTTATAAAATGATAGAAGAAGTCTCTACGTGATGAAGTTTTTAACTTCTTTTTATTATAATTTAATTTAAGGTAAATTTTCTTTTGTATTTTTACTATATTGATTTAAAATATACATGTCTAATATTGATATTATGTATGGGTATAAAGGTTCTTTTGTTATACTATATTTCTTTTGTTATACTTAGTTTTATTTGATATTAATTGCATAGTTGTTTAATTTTAGGTGGTACCTGCAACGAGTTGAGGTTATTAAGTTCATTAAAATTTTATTTATATGTGTAATCACTTGATATGCAATAGTGTTGTATAGACTAATAAATATAATTCTTAACAATAATAATTTTTTTTCTCTTTTGGTTATGCGAGAAGTCAATTTTATCATTATTTATTGTACTACAAATATATTTGAAGGCTTCAGAAGAGCTATTATACTTCTACCAAGAAGTTTAATAGAAACTTATTATGTTTCAAGGACATTTGTCTAAATGGATATGATATTGACATAAACAATAAAAGAGATATGAAATATCTACCGAATAAAAAAATGTGTATTGGAGAAATTATCAACCTTCTCTTATGGCTTGTACTACACATATATTAGTGCAATTGAAACACATGTCATTAGAGGGCAGAAACTTCTGAATAAAAATGAATTCCTTGTTTGGCATGATTAGTTGGGTCATCCTGAATCTATTATGATGGGAAAAACAGTTGATAAACTCATATGGGCACCCACTTAAGAGCGAAAAACTTTTTCAGTCCAATGAGTTTTCATGTACTACACGTTCACAAAGGAAAGTTGATAATAAGACCATTACCAGAAAAATTAGAAATGAGTCAATCTCATTTTTAGAACAAAAGCATGGTGATATTTGTGGTCTAATACATCCATCATGTTGATAATTTAGATATTTCATGGTTTTAATTGATGCATAACTAGATGATCACGTGTTTGTTTATTATCAACTCGCAATTAGGCATTTACAATGTTATTAGCTCAATTACTCAAGTTAAGAAAGAGTTCACTTTCCAAATTATCCAATTAAGAAAATCGACTAGTTAATTTATATCTCATGTTATTCATGAACATTGTATATTAATTGGAATTGAATTTGAACATCCAATAGCACATGTTCATAATCAAACTGGACTTGTAGAATCATTAATAAAACGTATAAAACTAGTTGTAAGATTATTACTTATGAGAGCTAATCTTCCAATGACTACTTGGGGATATGTAATTTTTAATGCTACATTATTTATTCTCATCAAGCCAATAAGTTATCACATATACTATATTATACAATTATTTTTTATTAGTAACCTAATATTTTTGATTTAAGAATTTTTAGGTGTGGTGTATATGTTCCAATTTCCCTACCAAAAGGAATTATGATGGGTTTTCACAGACGATTGAGAATATATGTTGGATTTGATTCTCTACCAACAATAAAATATCTTGAACTATCAACATGACTTATTTATAGTTTGATTTGTTGACTGTCATTTTGATGAATAAGTTTTTCCAATATTAGGGGGAGAAAGAAAATAATTGGAAAAAGTTATTGGTTAGACTGAATTATCATTATCTCGTCTTGATTCTCGTACAAAAGAATGTAAACTAAAAGTTTAAAGGATAATCTATTTTCAGTCAATCAATTAGCAATTGTTTTCACTAACATAAAAATAGTAACTAAAATATATATATATATATACATATATATATATATATGTATATATATATATATACATATATATATATATATATGTATATATATATATACATATATATATATATATATATATATATATATATATATATATATATATATATATATATATATATATATATATATATATATATATATATATATATATATATACACACATATATATATATATATATATATATATATATATATATATATATCAGCTGTTAATGGTCCAATTAGAAGTGATATTAATTTATAACACACCTGAAGTGTGGTAGGTCTGTTGGTTGCAAAGGCACGCTTGGAGTGCGGTAGGTCTTTTGGTTCCAAAGATTAAAACTCGTGAATGAGAAAATGAATTAAAATGCATGACCTAATCAAAAAAGTGAAAATCCCAAATGATTTATTTACATAATTAATGATTCAGTTCCAAAAGAACCTCATGTACATGAAATTGTTGAAAATGGTGAGATCTCAATAAATTATGTTCTAAATAAGATAATATGAAACCAAAATTAAGTCAACATTGACGAGACTTTTGCATATAATATAACGATGAATGTTATGAGTGAAAATGAGTATCAAGAACTAATGATCATTGAAGATTGTCGACAAAGAAATGATTGGCCAAATTGAAAAGATGCAATACAAGAGTAATTAGATTTGCTTGCTAAATGAAAGGTTTTTGGACCTATAGTTCGCACACCTAAGGGTGTAAATCCATGGGATACATATGGATTTTTGCGTAAAAACAAAATAAGAATCATGAAATTGTTAGATACAAAACATGGTCAGTTACTCAATATTTTTTCACAAAAAAAACTGATCTTAATTTGAGAAAAGACATTCACTAGTATTGAATGCAACAAAATTTTGATATTTGACAAGAAGGGTTGCATTTACATCTAAAGGATGATCTTACGGCCTATTTGTATGATTCTATTAAGAATGATATTTTCATGAAAGTTCCTAAAGGATTTAATTTGCCCAACAAGACATATTTTAAAGAGGATTATTAAATAAAATTGAACAAGTCTCTTTAATGATTAAAACAATCAGAACCTATGTGACTACTTTTTAAAAGTATAGAAATGATCTAATTTATCTGTGTTTATGAAAATATTAGAAAACGAATTTGCCATAATTGTTGTTTGTTTAGATGACATAAACATCGTTGGAACTCCTAATGAGTTCACAAAGACAATTGATTGCTTAAAGAAAGAATTTTAGATGAAGAAAAGGACAAAGTTTTGTTTGAGATTATAAATTTATTATTTAAATAAAGGTGTTTTTGTACATCAAGAAGCTTATATAATGAAGGTGCTTAAAAGGTTCTAAATGGACAAGTCATATCCATTATGTACTTCAATGGTTGTGAGGTCATTAGATGTTAATAAAGGCTCTTTTAGACATCAAGAAAATGATGAAGAACTTTTTGGTTTAGAAGTATCATATCTTAGTGTTATAAGAGCACAAATGTATCTTGCTAATTATACTCAATCTGATATTGCATTTGTTGTAAAATTGGTTAAGCAAGACATAATTCTGTTAGTATTATGGTATTTGATTTAGTCTCATATCGCTTAGAATTGTGAGATGTGGTTCTCTATTTTACTATATGAGAGACCCTATGTAAAGTTTGAAATACACCAAAAATAAAAATAAAAATACTTCCTAGTGTAATGATGGACGTAGACATATACATTGTACACTGAATCACGTTAAATTATTGTGTTGTTTATTTTTTTCTCCTTATTCTTTCCTTTATTGCCTTGTTCCTAACAATTGGTATGAAGAGCCATTTTTCTTAGTATGATCTGTGGTTGCAGCATTGTCTGATCTTCCACATCAGAAAAAATTTGGTTTCTTTTTCTCTTCCTAGTGTATCAATGTGGTTGAAAGGACTCACACTTGAAGGGGAGATTGTTAGGAATCCAAGTGTGAGTCTAAGTCTCACATTGGCTAAAAATGATAAAGTAGAGCACTATATAAGGTTAAAGACCCATAAACCCATTGCCTTAAGGTTTTGGGTTAAGAAAGTGGTATCAATGCCTTATGTGGTTGGACTCAAGTCTCATTAGTGTTGTATCTCCCCAGTGAAACCCCCTCTATAGACCTAACGAATTCTTCACTTACAAGAACACATTGGATTGGAATAAAACTTATACTTCGTTATTTTAAAGGTACTACAAATATGTGCTTATTTTATCCAAATGATTCAAAATCAGATCTAATAGGTTATAAACAAGATATTTGTTCACATGTAATGGCACAACAATTTCATGGCGGTCTGTGAAACAAACCATAACAACAACATCGTCAAATCATGTAGAATTTTTATCATTACATGAGGCAATTCGTGAATGTATTTGGTTAAGGTTTATAGTTCAACATGAGTGACAAACTTGTGGTCTATTTTTGGAAAAAATGGAATCAACAACCATATATGAAGACAATAGAGCATGTATTTCTCAATCAAAAGAAGGATATATTAAATATTTATTTACAAAGTCTTTATCAAAGAGAACTTTTGAGCAATTGGTTCACAAGATTAGACTCCATCATCGTAATGATGTAAGTTTACACGAGGAAGAGAAATAAAATATGTGATGAATAAAAAATGATGTACTTCTTTCGCTAGATTTTCATCCTAAAAGGTTTTTTCCTAGTAAGATTTTAACTAGATGGACACCCAATGGACACCCAATGATGAATGTTATGAAATTAATGAATGATTATAAATACGAATCTTCCTATCACTAATAATAATAAAAAAGTTATCCTGTATTCTCTCTTCTCTCTTTATTACATTGTTTTATAACAATTGTTTCATTTATTGTTAAATCATCTCTACAATCCCCTTTTTATTATTTCATATGTAGAAAATCAGAAGTTACACAATGCTTAGCTCCACCAACAACGTCTATTATGAGAAACATACCCACTTCATTTGATAACTTCCTCCAATACTCCTTATCTACCACAACTATGTGAAAAGAGTTAAACTTATGCAAGGAAAACAATTTTCGAGGTTTCCAAAAAAAAAGAAAAAGAATGTAAAACGTTTTTTCTGTCACATTGTGGAGATGTATTTCCAGAGCAGAAAACATTAAACATTACTTATTCCAAAACTTATAATTAATGACTACCCCTTCGTTCTAAAATACCTATTTCATGTTGTTGACAAGGGGTGGGTTGTTTTTCTTCCCATAGTTTATCTAATCTAGAACACCCACATTCTTGCTTCCGAAATTCATGATGTTTAAAGTAAAAAATTCGCACTTAGTACGTAAAAAATTATGGAATACCTTTCTCGTATCATTTTCTAATGTCAAGGACTAGCAATAGCTTAGTAAAATGAGAAATTGTGTTTATCAATATTCATAATTAAATAAGTTGATCAATGTCTATACTTTCATAAAAAAAAGAAATTGATCCGATGAATATGCATAGAAAAAAAAAGAAGAGAAACTTGATATCAAATTAGTTGTAATAATGACAATTGAACTTGTGAAATTCTCAACATACATATGTTTCTATTGTTTTTAAAGATCTACCCTATTTTTTCTTGTAGAATAGTTATGATAAATTGTTATATCCTCTTTTATGATAAGTTATAGATGTTATATTCTTTTTTAGTTTTCTACAATTTTGATCTTTGCTTTATTTTATGTGTAAAAGGGTTAGAGCACCCTCAAATGTTTCTCTATTTTATATATTTTTTTATTGTTGATAAAAAAAATTATCAATAAATATATATATATATATATATATATATATATACACGTACGTACGTACGTATATACGAAGCATATGGAATGGAACTGCAGAAGTATGTATAAAAGTGTTTATAAATTCTTGTTTACGTTGTTCTCGTCGTAACGTGTGTACAAAGACAACGGGAGCACTAACTTTATTGTCATTCTCATTTGTTTAGTAATTAAGAACTGAATTTTGACATATATAAAAAGTAAAAAAAAACAATAAATATGAATATAATAATGGGGAAGGCGAAAATCACTTTCTTTCTTCATGTTTTTCCTTTCTTGTCTTTCTAATACAAAATTTGATTACCTCAAAGAAAATAATTAATGTTTAACAACGTATAATTTTGTTTTACTGGAGCGGCATGGTATGAAACGAAACAGGTAGGTGAATTCATTCTATTGGATGGTGCAATGTATCTCTCAAGTCTCATATAAGTTATAACACCATAATTTTGGTAACTGCTAAATGTATAAATTGTGTTAAATCGGTGATCGTATTCGTCATTAATCGATGCATGCACTTGCACACTGACAAGAAATTAATTGATATGATGCACACTCGCAGTTTCTACTAATAGAGTCAAAAGAAAATCCACATGATAGTAGTTTTGCCATCAAAGGGAGCTCGGTTGCCATATTGGAGAATGCCAGAAAAGTAGGAAAGTCTGAGAAAAGAAAAGAAAATTGATGTCTGCTATCTTTTGCCATAACTACAAAAGTACGTCTCTGACGGTGCTACAAAGGAAAATAAAAGAGAGAGGCAGTGACAAAATCTCATCTTTTTTGTCTTTTCAAATTCAAAGCAATAAAACACCAAGAGGGTTGTGATCACAACGAAGGAGGGAGATCAAAGGTTTGCAGATCGATGAGCATTTGGTTGGTTCAGTGCAACAGCAGTTTCATAAGCTTCTCATTAGCATTTATGAGAAGGCTTTACGGGTTTGGGTCGATCATGTTCATGGTGGTGCTGACCATAGCACTCATGGTTCTGCCACTGGTTCTGCCACCTCTGCCGCCGCCGCCAATGATTCTGATGTTGGTGCCTGTCGTGATAATGCTGCTTCTGGTGATGTTGGCTGTGTCTTCAAAACATGACCCAGGAGTGATTCATCTGTGTAATTTTACTTGGTAGCTACGTATACCTATGTATGCAATTCTCTCTATATGCTAAGGCATGCTTCTGTATTTATTGTCTTCTGCATAATTTTGCATGCATGCTTAGTGATAACTGATGAATGTGAGTCCGGAACGTTTTTTCTTTCATTAGTCGACCTTTAACCCAGAAATCAGAGCAATGTGAGTAAATTTACCCAGAAAGAAAACAGCATTTGTTTCATAATGTTATATACAGTTATGTATGGGATATGTTCATACATATATAATGTGTTAATCCAGACAAAGAAGATTGTAAATTTGTGTGGACATGAAATGGAAGAACAAGTATAAGGAATATGATAATGTATATCTTCTTGTTATTGAAATTGCCTTTAACTCTCACTAAAATTAGAATAAGTTGTAGTATCAGTATCTGAAATATTTGACACTATGCAATATACAGCCTATAATTACTTTTATTGTTCATATAATTCTTCTTTTTAGTGAAACTCGTCGTAAACTTTATCTAATAAAAAGAAAATGTGTCGATAGCTTCATCTTGTCGTATTAGAATCTTTCAATAAAGTGTGTAGATTTTTATGATTGGAAATGAATAAAAAGAATAGACAATATAGGTAGAAGATTAGTTCTATCTAATTAAAAAAAAAAAAGAGAAAGAGAGAGAAGCACTTTGAGAATTCATTGTTTAACATTTGTTATTCGGATTTCAACACCATACGCCGACATTTGGTGGGTATACATAGAATTTGGTTGCTTTGTTTTGTTTTCAAAGAAAAAGGAAAACAAAAGCAATTGAGGCGTGATTGCAACTACACACATTTACCCTTCTTATCTATCATTCATCATCATCATCTTCTTCTTTCCTTTCCTTAAAGTCTAACACCTTAATTTGACTCTGTCATTTTCAGCAATTTCCCTTACAGTATTCATCGTATTCCATAACAGGTAATAACACAGTTGGTACGTGCTATCTTTTATTAGTTAAATTTAATGATTTATTTTGCATAAGTTTTCTCTGTGGGGAGGATAAGAAAAATGCATGCAAAGCAGAAAACTAGGATGATTAAATTGAGGTAATTGGAATTTTCCTGTGGAAAGGAAGTTAAAATTGAAAAAGATGATGGCTGGGTGGGATAGTATTTGGGTTGGTGAAAATGGTTTATTATATTCGGTTGGTAAAGCACAGATGGGGAGAAAGTAGCGAAAACGACAAATTCATTATGCCTTATTTTTTTCTCGATTTTATTTTAACTGGTGTGACCCAGGATCATTTTTCACGTTTAAAATTCATTTGGTGAAACTTGAAGGAAACAACTAGAGGAAGTGACAATTTTGTTACACCGTAAAACATCTTGGTTTTGGTTCCATGAAGCTAAGTTTTGTCATAATTGGAGCGAACTAGGAAGCTTCGGCAATTGGAACATAAGTGATTCGGTGATGAATTGAGTAGAAACACCAAAAATGGGCCATCATAGTTTTGATTGTAGACGTCAATTTTGAAACTTGAACAAAGTAACATGGAATATATAGGGTGTGGAAAACATAAACGATGTTTCTCCGAATCCCAGAAGAAAAAGAGCCGAAGTTTCTTTTTGATATGAAATAAAGGACAAAGAATTTGGTGAACAATTTTCCGTACTCTCAGAATGTTAAGCGTCCACGTGAACAAGAGGATCTACTTCTGGATTGTCCTCGTAAGATTTTAGCTTACTGTCGGCTTATCTTAGGTTTGAAATGTTCGGATCGAGTTCGTTGAAATTTTTGTAATTTTTAAGAAAATAGATTTAATATGATTCAATTTATTTGATTTACGGATTAAATGGGTTTTATTTAAGTTGATGGTGGGTACACCCGCAATCCACTAACAATAATATTATTAATTTTTTATTCAATTTTTAAATTTTTAAATTTCAATTATTTAATATTTTTAATTATATAGATTCAGAATTTAATAATTTTAAATACTAAAATATTACTCAATAATATTTTAATAATTTAAATGTTTAAGTTATTTATTTATCAAGTTATATATATTGATACTTTAATCTTTAACGGATATCTTGATAATAATATTTCGAGAATTAAATGAACATTTTGATTACACAATCACAAAAATAAATTGAGTTAATTCATTTTTATTGTAATAAAATAAATATATAAAATCAATTGAAAGAAAAACTTGTAATTAACCCAACACACTAACCCACTCAATCCGTGATTAATCGGACTAAGTTATAAAATTTCTCATTCACTAAAAAGTGAGTCGAGTTGAACTAATCCTATTTTAGCTCAACCCGTGAAGAGTCAATCCACACCTAAGTTTTACTCACTTTATATATATATATATATATATATATATATATATATATATATATATATATATATATATATTTAGAATTTTATTTAGTATTTATAACTTAAATATACTTATAGCTATGCAAATATACTTCGTTATATTCTTTTTATAATATATTTTAAGTACATATTTCAATTAAGTAATATATTTATTATTTAATATAAAATTATGCATAGTGTTCTTACTTTTCATTCAATAATTTATGTTTGATGTTGCATTTTTTTAAAATAATTATGATTTACTCAAATACTTATAATTGATTTTCTATATATTAGTTTTGATATGATAAGATTGAATATTGTTTTATGATTTATTTTTAATATGTGAATGATTTTATTTCTAAAGACAAAATGTGGTGAGACAATAAATTTTACTTTTAGAATTATCAATGATAATGTTTTAGAAAATTGTTATATAACAAATACTTATTACTCTACTTTTTCCATCCTTACATAATTCAAAAAATACAAAACAACTTTTTCATACTAAATTACATATAAATTACATATATTTGTTATTTATCAACTTTTACGTATAAATGGCAAGAATACGTATATAGGTGTATATATAAATATTATTTACCATTATATTATATTATATGTGATAAATTTAAATAGATAATACATCATTTCTAAATAGTACTAAGAGGCAATTTTCAGAACTTTTAAATTCTTCGAATAATAAAGTTAATAAAACAAATATTGAAAGACGTTATGTTCATATAGGTCTTAACATGTATATGGTTAGCATTTTGTTATTTTTTCTCTTCGTCATTTACACCAGTAGTTAATCGTCTAAATCAGTTACGTACATAGCTTGTGTGTATTGTATATATGTGTCATTATTCTCATTTATAATACTACAAAGCTTTTGTTGATCATTTCTATTATCTTACTTTCTTTGTTTGTTTGTTACGGTAAGATTTGCACTTATCGTGAATGTACGGGTCATACATTTATCTTTGTTATCGGAAGGTTTTCCTCCCAGATATAAATTTTCTAATGTTAAGCACATTGTGGTTAATAACACTGTGACTGAAAATGGTGAAGTCATGAAGTGATCAACAACAGCCTATTAAGAATCAGGAATTTCACTTTTCACCTCAGCACTTTCAACAACCAAACAGTGGTTCTTCAACTTTTCTTTCTAGTGTAAACCAAATACCTCTGTTAAAATCATTCGCGCTTATGTTGTTGTAGAATTTTCCATGCATGACTATTTTTCTTCAAGTAATATTCACACACAATCCACCGCTACTTGGATCTTAGATTCAAGTGCTACTCACCACGTCTCTTCCTCTTTTCACATCATTAAGCATATATTTGTCAAATTACCCATTGGTTAACAAGTTTTTGCTACACATGGAAATGTACATTTTTCTTATTCTTTTTGTCTTAAATATGTCCTGTATATCCCTAACTTCATGTTCAATCTTATTTCAATTTCTGGACTTTGTCTCGTTACTTAATTGTGATCACATTTTTTCTTCTGGACACAAACACCAAGCAAAAGATTAGTACAATTAATGTAAATGTTGGGCTATACACCATTGATCTTCCTTCTAGTGCAAATAGTTTTACACATTCTACCCTTATTTAACCTTCTTGTAATAAAATACCCATAGACTTGTGGCATTTTTGCTTAGCTCATCCTTCCTAGCAATGCTTACAAACCATGAAACTAACTTATTCTTGCATGTATAGTGGTCAGACTTTTGCTTGCAATACATGCATCATGCTAAACAAAAGAAGTTATCTTTTCCTTTAAGTAATTCTAATGTTAGTCATTCTTTTGAACTTTTACATATGGATATTTGGAGATCCTATTCCACTATTTCCATGCAGGATCATAAATATTTTTTAACCATAGTTGACAATCCCACACGTTATATATGGACTATTCTTATGATTTTGAAAACTGAAACACGTTCTCATATAATTCACTTTGTTACTCAAGTAGAAAAACATTTTAATACCTTTTCTAAAACCATTTGCATTGATAATGGTGTCAAATTTTCCAAACATGATTATTTTTTTTCTAGAGACATCATTCATCAAACCACATGTATAGAAACTCTCGAACAAAATGACATTGTCAAATGTAAGCATCAACGTCTTCTCAATGTAACCCGAGCATTACTTTTTCAATCTCATCTCCATTAAATTTTTTGTGGTTGGCATTAAAACATGTCACATATCTTATTAATTGCATTCCTACATCTTTTTTGCATAGTACATCAACATTTTCAGAAAAATTCATCAACACAGCTGTTACATCTCTAATTTATGTGTTTGGCTGCTTATATTATGCAAGCACTATCAATGCACAACGCAAGAAATTTGATTATCTTGCACATCCCTCAATGTTTTTAGGATTTAAACCACATATTAGAGGTTATCTTCTTTACAATTTACATTCTCCTAAACTCACTTTTTCAAGAGAGTAATTTTTTATGAAGACCATTTTCCTTACATACATTGCTCTTTCCTCGTGTCTTTTCCATCCCTTTCCCTACCTATTCCTATTTCTTTTCCAACTTTAGTTGACTTTTTTTTATTTTACTCCACAGCACAATGATCCTTCTGACCTCGAAGACACCAACAATAGTTTTTCTGACCCTCCAACATCACCGCCCCTTGCTCCTAGACGTTCCACTCATCCTCGCCAACCTCCCATTTAGCTTTAGGATTATCATAGTACATTTACATTAATTGACACCCCTTCTACAGGTATTTGTCATCCTATTTAAATTTTTCTTTCTTATAAACATTTATCCTTCTTTTCATCACTATATGATGTCTGTTTTGTTCATATATGAACCCAAGTCATACGTTGAAGCTTCCAAATCTAATTGGTTGCTTCTATACACGTTTGAATTGCTGCTTTTGAAGCGAATAATACCTAGCACTAATTTACCTCCTCATAAAGTAGCAATCGATTGCCACTAGGTTTACAAGTTCAAGCATAATGTTAATGGTACTATAAAGTGTTACAAAGCCCGCTTAATTGCTAAGGGATATACAAAAATGGAAGATCTCTATTTTTTTTATACCTTGTAGCAAAACTGATCACAATTTATTTTCTTTTAGCTTTGGCTACTATTCCTAACTGACATCTCAAGCAACTTGATGTGAATAATGCATTTTTCATGGAGACCTTAATGAAGAAGTGCACATACAACCCCCAGTTGGCCTGCATGTTCCTAAATCTGGACAAGTATTTCGATTACAGTGATCCCTTTATGGCCTTAAACAGGCGATTTGTCAATGATATGCATGCCTTTCTTCTGTATTCTTGTCCAATGGATATCACCATTCTACATCTAATCATTCTCTTTTCCTCAAATTATCTTAATCTCACACCACAACCCTTCTCATTTATGTTGATAATAGTCTTAGTTGGTGATGATACTGCTGAAATTAATTATGTTACATCTTGTCTTGATTCTACTTCTAAAATCAAAGATCTTGGACATTTAAGATATTTCCTTGGGCTTGAAATTGCTTATAATGCTTCCGGAATACATTTTTGTCAACAAAGGTATATATTGGATCTGCTTTCTGATAATGGTATGCTTGTTTTCTTGTCCTATTTCGACTCCTATAGACTATCATACTCGTCTTCATTCCGCTTGAGGACTATTCTTTCGGATCCATCTATTTATAGGCGCTTAATGGTTGTCTTATCTACTTAACTAATACTCGCTTTGATATAGCTTATGCGATCCAACATCTCAGTCAGTTCATTTCTACTCTAAGAGCATATCATCATCAAACTGCTTTTTGTATTCTTCACCATTTGAAAGGTATCGAGGCCTGGCATATTTCTTGTTGCAAACAGTACCCTTCAACTAAAGGCTTTTAATGACTTGATTGGGCCCGATGTATTGATTCTAAATACTCCATCACTAGTTTTTCAGTATGTCTTGCTTCTTTTTTAATTTCTTAGCATTATAAGAAGCAATCAACTATTTCTCATAGTTCTTCAGAGGCAGAATATCGTGCCTTAGGCAAAATTCAGTAGTTGTCTTTTCTACTTAAAGAGTTTTTGTCTTCCTTACATTCAACTAGCGTTGATATATTATCACAATCAATCTGCAATACCAATTGCCTTTAATCCAATTTTTCATTAACACACTAAGCATATCAAAATTGATTGTGACATTGTCTGAGATTAAGTAACCAACGGTTTAATCAAGCTTTTGCCAATTTCTTATTCTGTACAACTTGCTAATGTATATATAAAAGCTTTATCTTCAACTCTCTTTCAGGCTATATGTAACAAGCTGGGAATGCTTGATATCCTTTCCAAACTTAAGAGTGGTTCTTAACCTATATATTGTTAGCAGTTTGTTATTTTTTGTTAGTCTCAATGTAACTTTTTATTAGTTGTCCGTCTTAATCAATTACGCATATGGCTTGTGTTTATTGAGTATATATACCATTACTCATTCATAATAATACAATACCTTTGTTGATCATTTATATATCTTGCTTTCTGATTGGTGTGCTACCTCCAATTACTTCTTTGCTTGTTTTGCTAATAGGTTAAACCATATTTAATATTATTTTTATAATTGAGGAACAATTGTTGATATAATGTGGGGAAATAATAACACTATAAAACCTCTTAAAAAGTGAAGATTACAAAATTTTAAATTGTCGACATGCAATACCTGTTGGTCTTCAGCGATTGAAAATTCATGTCAAGTATTGTGTCAGCAATGCATATTTTATCAATATTATCCTATTTTATTAAATGCAGAGAAGGAACGCATTTTGATGGTGCAAGGAGAAAACAAAGTTTTGACATGAGCGCAAGAGAACAAAGATGACAAGGCGTATCAGGCCCCAACTAACTTATTTTCAGCGTCAGTCAGACTCGAATCAAGTGCATTTTATTTACAGGTTTTCTTTCACACGGCTATACAAAAACTAAGGTAAAAGAAGACCAATGGTTGAGATGGATGTGTATAGGGGGCCTTTTAGGCAAAAATGATCTTGAGAATCAATGCAGCAGCATGATTTCAAGCGATAGTTGAATCCCATAATTTGGCTACCATTTCCACCTTATTGATAGCCTCTCCCTTTCCTGTACACAGTAGGGACATGGCCTCTATCGTAATCAATCCAACCTTGTCATTGCTACCCTAAGCAGACTGAAAAGTCACCTGCTCTGCGGTAGTTGTGTCATACTTGGCATTTGCCTCAGGCGTATCCTCTTCACTAGGTGGAACCAGCTGCCAAAACAGTGCTAAATACTTGTCCCAATCCTTCAGAATAGCCGCACCTTTGGTACTACCGGTTTTTTCCTTCATACAGAAATAATAAAATTTAATTGTGCATTATCATAATCAATTGATATCAAATTCTAAAAACAAGAATACATTTCTGCCTACTACATGAGTGTACATGTTAAATTCTTGTTTGTAAATAGGAGGACTTACAACATGAGCTTCAATCAGGCTCTTCAGTTGCATCTGCCCAACAGGGGCTGATACCCGTTGGATTTTTACAATTTCTCTGTTTACCTGTGAATTGATCTTAGATATAAGCATAACAAAACAATACCATGGTTTCTTTCAAGCAGCATAAATAAAAGGCTTTCTAGATATTATTATGTTCTAGAAGCATTTTCTTTCAAGGGGGAGGGGTAGTCTAAAATCGTTTGTGATTCAGAAAAATTCAGGTAAACTAAATAACTAATGCTACAAGATTTGTTAGAACTTACAAGCAAAGTTTTAAAGGAAGTTTTGGTGTTCCATGAAAAGGCACTTAGTGAGATTTGGGAAGATCTTCAAGCAGTAGTACAGTATAAGGTTTTCATAAACAGTTGAAAATGCTTCCCAAACCCATTGATTTATTATTATCTCACATTAGAGGGGGGAACAAGCGAATCCAGATAAGAACAAGAATTTTAATAGCCACGCATGCACTCATTTGTAAAAAGAAAAAAAGAGGAAACAGAAAGTAAAGTGAAATTGGTCTCGCGCAAACCTTGGGAATGAGAGTGTCGTCCTCATCAAGAATGTAAGCCAATCCTCCCGTCATTCCAGCAGCCACATTTCTACCCACTCTGTTAAGGTATAAAATATGTGATAGGCTCAGTATACCACAATTTTTTTCCAAAATAACAGATTTATTTTGTTTGTGCTTAAAAAGTGATTGAAGAGAAACAGAAGCCGAAAAAAAGCAAACTGCATTTTTAAATGTTTACCCAAACATATAAAATTTTTTACTAAGTTACACAAAGCGGGTTGGGGAAGAGGAAAAGAGTGGTACAGCTTGGATAAGAAATATTACTCACTTTCCCAAGACAACCACACAACCACCTGTCATGTACTCACAGCAATGATCTCCTGTGCCTTCAACCACAGCTTCAGCAAGAGAGTTTCTGACAGCAAATCTTTCCCCAGCTTTCCCTCTGACGAAGACCTGTCCACCAGTTGCCCCATACAAGCAAGTGTTCCCTACAATAGCTGCATCCTCAGGTTCAAACCCCGTCTTGTCAACAGGAGTGATAACCAACTCACCTCCAGCAATGCCCTGGCAATAGTCACAAATAAACATCAGAACATTATGCCTGAATTTCGTATCTAACTAAAAATTCAGAACAGATACCTCAAAAGAAAAGCATCCATTTCATTCATTATGGTCACAAAAAGGGTTCTTAATTCAAGATAAACCTATAGTGCACAACTAAATTACATTTGTCAAAAAACTATATCATCAAATCCTCGCTTTAATAAAGAAATTTGTCAAGAATTTTACTGATTGAGTACAGTACACAACTAGGATACAATAATTAAGTAACTAGGCCCCATACTCTCCACCAAATAAATGAATCATAGGCACAAATTTCATGTTTAATTTACTAAACCAGATCTTAGGCAACCCAAAGCAGCAGAGTTGTAGTAAGATACCTTCCCAACATAATCATTAGCCTCTCCTACCAGTCGAATGTTCATTCCAGGTGTCAGAAAGCAAGCAAATGACTGCCCAGCACTTCCTGTAAAACTGGAACAGGGAAAACATCTTTGTTAACTTTAATTTAAATACAAATATTGGATCTTAAGCTGTAAATTTAGACATCTTACGTTATATTCAACTGTCCTGCAAAACCAGTGTCACCATACTTCTTTGCAATGACACCAGCTATACGCCCACAAACAGCTCGATCAATGTTGTATATTTTTACAGTCTTATTAACCACCTTTTCATTTTGAATGGCATCTGCAACCTGGAAAATAACGTATTTAATATTTCTGGCTTGTGTGACTTTTTCTTATAAAGCACAGACAACCATTTTCCTCATCTCATTCCCATATTTTCTCAAAAAGAAAAAGACATAGTTAATTAAAAAGAGAAAAACAGGCACGTTTCAGAATTATAGGTGTTAGGAATTTGGCTCCATGAGAAAGTCAAGTAGGAATACTTTCCCCATTCAACACTTCAGACTCTCAATTTTCACTTTTTTACCCTTTTAATGAATTAAATTAACTTCACGAGACATAGATTGTTAAATTGTTAAGTGTTATTTTAATCAAAGAATAACATTTGTTTCAATAAATTTTTTTGAGAACTATGAAATCAACTCCAGGGAAATTAGATAACTAGCACTTCTTCCACGTGTAATACTACTTTAATAAGATAGAAATATAAGAGAAAACAAAATTTGTATTAAGTAAATTTTAGAATGATGGCAAGTGCAAACTCTGGAAAGTCATCATCCTGTCCACAATCTTGAGCACAGGAGTCCTAGCATTTGAGCACTGAATGTGATTGACATACAAACTGATCTAAAGAAGAAATATTGCCTAAAGGACGTCAATAATAGTTTTAAATTTTAATAACATCTATAGTTGTTTTACCTCTGGATCTGCTAGCAAACCATCATCCAGAACAGGACCATTGGTATGAGGCTCCTGGTTCCTAATTTCTGTACTGCTCCATTTAGATAATCCAGCACTCTGAAAATGAAAGGTTAATCACACAAAAGTAGTGATGCAGACAATTCAAATCAAAGGAAATTAATGAAAAGATATATATGACATAGGCAATTCGTACAGAGAGAATATAACTCAGATCTAGATGCTGAGTTTTTGCTAGAGATATGTCTCTTGGTTGCAACAAATCAGTCCGGCCAATAACATCATCCAATTTATCATACCCTAGTTGTGCCAATATGCCTCTTACCTGATAAGAAAACAATATTTATTCTAGAAAGGATGAGGAAATCATTACATAATCCAAATTTCAAAGTGTTAAACGAAAATTAAATCAATAACAGCAAGTCCGAAACAAGAAAAACTAAGATGAACTTGAAAGATATCAAAAGTGCCCCAAAATACCTCCTCAGCTACATACAAAAAGTAGTTGACAAGATCACCAGGTACACCAGGAAAGCGAGCCCGCAATTCTTCCCTCTGAAATGCAATGGTAAATTCATATTGGACAAATGACCAGTAATGATTATATTTAAGCATCAAATAACAAATCAGTCTTATAAGTACCTGACTAGCAACACCAACTGGGCAATTATTGGTGTGGCAAATGCGGGCCATAACACATCCAGTAGCGATCATTGCAACAGAACCAAAGCCATATTCATCAGCACCCATTATTGCTGCCATCATGACATCAACTCCGCTTCTAAATCCACCATCAACTCTGAGAATAACCCTTTCTCTAAGTCCATTTTCAATCAGTGTCTGCAAGAAAAATCATTCTCAATCAATTAGCACATAAAAAGGCGGACATAATGAAAATATATTTTAATCACACAATTTCGTGATTCAATTATGACCTGGTGAGATTCTGTAAGACCAAGTTCCCAAGGACCTCCTGCATGCTTGATGGAACTTATAGGGCTTGCTCCAGTTCCCCCATCATGTCCTGAAATCTGTAAATTGATCACATTATGATATGTTATGATTCACAAAGGAGAAATGCATATCCAAGAAACATAAATTGAAGGTAAAAAAATGTATTGAATTACAGGTCAAAGTAGACACCTGTATAATGTCAGCATTGCCCTTTGCAACTCCAGATGCAACAGTGCCAATTCCAGCTTCAGCCACCAGTTTTACGGACACCTTTGCCTTTGGATTCACCTGTTCAACCATAGATTTTTCTTCAGCACCTAATTACTAAATTCCAATGAGTAAAGAAAGCAAGAGTGTCACCTGATGAAGATCAAAGATCAATTGAGCAAGGTCCTCAATAGAATAAATGTCATGATGAGGAGGTGGAGATATAAGAGGAACTCCCGGTTTAGAATTTCTCAACCTTGCAATATACATGCTAACTTTTTTTCCAGGCAATTGTCCACCTTCACCGGGTTTTGCACCTTGTGCAATCTTGATTTCTAACTGATCAGCATTTGCCAAGAATGTTGGAGTGACACCAAACCTTCCTGAAGCAACCTGGAAAAACACAATACGTTTGAGGGAGGTTGTTAGTGTACAATTAATAGTTGTTAGTGTACATCTAATAGTTAGTGGTCAATTATGGTCAATGGTCAACCAAAGTCAATGGTTGACCATAGTCAATCATTATTAGTGTTATATTCCTGTGTAGTTGTACTCTCTGCATCTTGCAGTATAAATATATAGATGCACAGAACTCTTGTATGACACTTTTGATAATTCAATAAATTCAGTTCTGTTAAACATATGTCTCCTTTCTCTCGCTCTCGTGATTTTACAATTCATGACCATTAAATTAAAATCACATACATGCAAGGCATGAGCTAAACAAATCAGATCAATGTATATAATTAGGTTGACTAAATGTCAACATTCAGCAGGGAATAACAGTTTCCATATAGCTGTATGCTATAAAGATCTTGTAAAATTGTAAAATATTTAACTATAGAAAGAACCAAAGGACTTAGTTCGTCCATCCAACGAATTTCCCAGCATTACACAACTGGAATAATAACATTACTATAGTAAAAAAAAAAAAAAGTCATTGAAGATGCTTTAATTTTCAGTGAACTAACCTGCTTTATGGCACTAGTAGCAATATCCCCATTTTGAAGACCCTTAAGGTGTGGAAGTGTGGGAGAGTAACCATCAACAACATCTGTAAGTGGTTTCCAGCGAATAGGATCCTGAATGCAATACATAAATACATTGGATCATAGCTGAAATGCAAATTAGTTCAGAAAAAAAATGTAAAAGAATAAAATAAATTGCTTGTTGCTGAATATTAATGTATCAACACCAATAGTTATACTGGAACAAAAGTTATTATATTACCTCGCCACCTTCCCCTGAATTTGATTTTCCACCTAATCTGTTCATGGCAACTGCGATTGCTTCATGAGTTTCTCTGGAAATAGCTCCAAGTGACATTCCCCCAGTGCAAAACCTTTGCACAATAGACGAAGCAGGTTCAACCTTCCCCACAGGAATTGCAGCACGATCACTCTTGAATTCAAGAAGATCACGGAGAACCTGAAATGAACAATGGATATCTTACATTAACCTGTTTAATAAAATGTATTTTAACAGTATGAAAGTAGGATCTCCAGGAATCACATTCACAGGTCGATTAGCCAAATATTGCTGATAAACTGAAAAGGCGCTTTGACTTTTCTGACGAACAGCTTTGTGGAGCAACTTTGACATTTCTGGGTTATTTGCATGATACTCCCCTTTGAGAATGTAAAACAAAAACAGTCAATATATATAGCACCCAGAACAAGAGTGTGGTGAAAGAATGCAACTCCATTGATAAAGAAATGACACTCTTTCAGTTTTGTTCAAAAGCATAAAACAAAAGGACAACTGATTCCTTAAATTTAAATGGGAATCAGCACTGAACTCATACCTCCTGGTCTGGACTGTATAAATCCAAAATTTTCCAACCTTTTAGCTGTATCTTCAGAGAATGCCTTCACCCAGAAAGACAAAGTCTCTCTTGCCACCTGCACCGCATCAGAAGGGCAAAGTTTCAGAGTGATATTCATCACAATGAAAATTCACAAATACAAGTCCACGCTTGCATTGATGCTCTGTACATGAACACAGTCACAAACACTTGCGCAAAAGAAACAGTTCACAATTGTGCAAGGGTGTTGACTAACATAAGATTTTATAAGCTCGAAGAAGATGCAGTACAATTATTAAAAATGTAGCTGTGAAAGTAACTACTGCATGTAAGCAATACAGAAGTCGGTTCATTTTTTCCTCGTACTGTACATGTAACTGTACACTGTACCGTCCAATTTTCAATAGTTTGTGAATATGTTCAGTAAAGGAATACAAAGGAAACTGAAGCATATCCAGATTTGTGTCTACAAAGCAGGTCAAAAATGCACGGCATAAAAATTTGTGACTATGTCCTTTTTCGGTAACATTGATAAATTCACAAAATGATACATAAGTTAAAAATTTCAAACAACAAATATGTTGAAATAAAAAAAGAAAGGTCTAATGAAATTGGCAATGTGTAGCTAGCTGTACAACTACGATAATCTAGTGTTCTCAGGCACAGTGAACTAATTCATATTACCAGTTATAAAAATTTGAATTTTCATTCTCAGGCTTTAGTCAGTAATGTTCCTCACCTCATCAAAAGTCAATCCACCAATTTTCGACACACTTCCTCTGAATGCAAGATCAACAACTTCCTTTCCTAATCCATAGACTTCAAATATTTGTGCACCACAGTAACTATAAACAAGGAATTGAAAAAAAAAATTCCAAAAGCAAATCACCAAGGAAAGGAAAGAAAATAAATCATTAAAATATTAGATAAGCTACGTATCAAAATAACAAATTATTATACCAGCAGTATCTGGCATTAGTTGCCCTCTATTTCATTTATCACTTACCTTGAAAGCAATGAGATGCCCATTTTGGAAAGAATTTTAAGAAGACCAGCTTTGACAGCCTGAAATGCATGGAAAAACACATTAAAACATGCTAGTATTCCGAATACTATATACTATATTTGACCTATATTATTAGCATAAAAAACAGATGTATGAGATTAGTGAATTGTCAAATAAGATTAATCATCAGAGACCCACTTTTCACATTTTTATTTTCCCACGTTTACTAATGTCAAATTTAAAAATAGAATCTCCCTTTTTCTTTGTCATTATTAGGGAAAATTCATTCCGTATCCTACTTACTCTATTTTCCGTAATATGTTCAGATTTTCACTATTTCGTATAAAAGACCAAGAGTAAGGGTGGTTATTGGTGGTTAGTGTTTGTACTGCAAATCCACCAAATTATTTCATGTTCTTCTGTCGTTTAGGTTCTATTGCAGAGGAATGTAACCAGGTCTTTCTCGGTTTCTTTGATATTTATCTTCAATTTCCCTTCAATCTCACATAATCTTGATTCACTTTTCCCTTCTGTAAAAATGAGTTATCTCATTCAAAGTTATAGAATGAAACTCATTTTTCATGTATTAGTCAATCATTTTTAAACTACGCAGGTCTCCCATGTTTGCCATATTTAAAATAAAAATTAAATACCCAGGGAATATACATAGCCATCATAATTTCAAATAGATACACTAAAAACGAATGAAAAAGAATTAACTTTATTACTTTCATATCTGAAATAAAGCAAAAAGAGTGGTTTGAATTTGAGGACTAACTTTGCAATAGTTCTTTTGGGCCTGTTCAATTGATACAGTGGGCATCTTTCCATTCCTCATCAAATTAACAGTTTTATTACTCAAACGCCACTGCCGACATGTCTCCAATGCCAAGTATGGAGACACAGCACTGAAACAAACAAAACAAATATATCAGACTATGCATAAGAAAAGGTAAATGGATTATATACGCATTATTCCCATCTTCCATTGCTGCCACCAACTTATGCGAGGTAGAATTAATTTCAATAACACCAGTACACAATTGCTTCGTGTGGGGAAACAATTAGATTTATTCAAGTTTAAATGAAAATGTGGCTTCTTCAAAAACGTGTGAATACGTCTGTAACATAAACCCTGGGTTGTTATTATTTTGTCAATGTCATCTTTAGTTTTTTGTTTTATTTTCTCACCTTTATTTGATGATATTTGAGGTCCTATTTGAGCTCATTTCAATAACACCAGTAAACAATTGTTCAGTATAGGGAAAAGAATTAGATTTATTCAAGTTTAAATGAAAAAATGACTTCTGGACAAGTGTAAGAATACAACTGCAACATAAACCCTGGGTTGTTTTATTTTATCAATATCATCAGTGTTTTCTTTTATTGTGTCACCTTTATTTGGTGATATTTGAGGTCCTATTTGAGTTTGTCCAACCTATGGTTTTTTGTATTTAGTACCTTTTCCAATGAGTATTCTCGTTGTGGTTGCGTATTTTTTATTTTCTATTGAAAAACCATTTTGATGTTTCTTTCAAATTAATGGAATTCATAATTAGTTCGTCTCTTGAATTAAAATTTTGCATGTTAACAATACCTACCAACATATGTCTTCCCAGTTGCATAATTTCTAAGCTCGTAGGGTATCTTTCATTAAACACCCAAACACCATAAAGAAATGAGTTTCCAATGCAATAACTGCCATTTGGTTGAAACAACTCATGACCCTCCTTCCCTAGAATGTTCCTCTTTGCTTCTACGGTGATGTACTTCGTACAGTGTGCTAATGTCTTTGCTAGTGTTACCGTCTTTGCTAGAGTTATCATCTTCAAGGCCAACCTGTTTCTTTCTATTTGCACCATTAAAGAAGGTTCTCTAAATGCTATCCCCATTGTTCAAACTCAAGTATTGCCTCTAATCCACCTCCACAAATCGCCTACCATAGGTGGGCATAATACTCATCAATAGTCTCACCTATTGATCCTACATCATCATTTTCTGTTCCAGATGCCCTTTCAACAATGTTACTTCCACCTAACCTTTCTATAGTCCTTTGCAGAGGTATTTGATTTCCTTGTAATTATAACCCTTTAGAAGAGTTCACCCTTAATTATGATTATTGATCTTTGTCTTATTTCTCCTTAAGAAGTGGATTTTAAACCCAATTCAATCTCACAAAAACCAACTTGTAAAGTGGGGTTTGCACCCAACAAACCCACTTAGCCAAACTAGACATCTGGAGTGTGAGATTAGATATTCGTAGGTAGTCCAACAAGTGGCGTAGTAGGCTTAACAAATCTCAGTAGGATAGACTCTGATACCATTTTAAAACGTGAATTTTAAGCCTAACTTAACTTTATAAAAATGGCTTATAACCTCGTAAAACTAGCTTGTAAAGATGAGATTTGCATATCCTTATATACTATAATTTAGTCATATCTCAAGTTGAATTGTGGGATCTCAAACACTCGTTAATCTCAACTTTAGATTTTTTTTGTCTCCTCTAAAGTCTATAGAAGTCAGCCTATTCCTTTTGGGCAAAAAATTCATCCCCTCTTTTGACAAAGACATCTTGTCCTTGTGGCCAACATCACCTCTGGTTGGCTATTTCTTGCTATGGGTTATCTTTCATGTTGAGTTGCCAGAGGTTGATATAGATGAGCCCCAAGGTTTTTCAACTTTAGGTGACTCTTGCCTATCAACTCTAATGTTCCCTATATGGTTCGAAGTTGCATCCTCATGTCTTGGTTGACTACTTGAACACTATCTTACATCATTTTAGCATGACTCATTGTGAAGCTAATCACTCAATAATATCCATCCACTTTTTATCTGGCCTATGCATTTATATACTTATCTATGTTGATGACATTGTCATTATTGCCAATAGAATCTATTTCATATGAAAGACTTGTTGAGTCTACTAAAACTTCTTAAAGTTGCTCAATCTCCCTTTGAAAGCATGCATTGAATATATTGACTAAGATTGAAATGCTTTGTTGTAGTTATACCCCTATGGATGCCAATGTGAAGCTTTTTCATATAAAGGGGGCTTAAACTTTTTAGTCTTGCTCAATCTCCATATGGTATTGTTATTTCCTAATGAAAGCGTGCATTGAACATCTTGATTGAGACCAACATGCTTTATTGTAGTGATACTCCTATGGATGTCAATGTGAAGCTTCTTTCAAATCAAGGGGAGCCCTTGGAAGAACTAGAAGGACATCAATGTCTTGGAGGCATACATTTCCTTACCCTTACTAGACCAAACATCACCTTTGTTGTTAGCATGGTGAGTCAACTCCTTAACGCTACTTGAGTTATTGACATGATATTTACAATAGTGCTTTCGATTGAGGATCATTATATGAAAACAAAGGCAATGCAATAGTTGTCTCCAATTCTAATGCTGATTGGAAAGGACTAAGCTTAGATATGAGCTCAACTTTTGGATTTAGTGTTCCTATTGGAGGGAATATGATCTCATAGGGAATCATGGAGACATTGTAAATCACTTTATTATCCGCATTGCCTCATATTCGATCTTCCATGGGTGGACCAAATACATTAATTTACACTTGGTTAGAGAGAAGGTGATCTCAGAGGAAATCACCACCAATCATTTTGTTAGCTCCATAGACCAAATAAGAGACATGTTCACTAAAGCTGTCAAAATCTCACATGTTGAATACATTAGTAACAAGTTTGGCTCAAATGACATATATTCTTAGGCTTGAGGGGGAGTGTTAGACATATGCTTTAATTATATGTAAAAATTTAAATATAGACAAATTTTATTTCTAGTGATTATGGATTTCCTTACATTTTATTTCCTTAATTATATCCCTGGTTGTACCAGTATTGGATTATAAATAATGAATTATATATGTGGGCACAGGACATTTGTACATTGTCAAATAATGAATTATAGACATGCTTTAATTATATGTAAAGAGTTAAATATAGAAATTTATTTCTAGTGATTATGGATTTCCTTGCATTTTATTTCCTTAACTATATCCCTGGTTGTACCAGTATTGGATTATAAATAATGAATTATATATGTGGGCACACGATATTTGTACATTGTCAAAGAAACAGAAAATAAAATTCGTCAACCTATACTAGGCCAAGTAACATTGAGACTAGTAAATGAAAATTAGATCGCCTAACATACTCCAAATATAAAATAACAATCACGAAGAAACCACAAATGAAAACACTACGTCTAACAGAGACTTGAGTGAGGACATTAAATAACCTTGCACCATATCCTATTAAGCATGCAAACTGATGAGTGCTAAAGCACTGGGCAGTATCTGCTATAATTGAAGCTGATGTCCGCAGGCCATTCAAGATAAGATGCTGATGAACAGTACCAACAGCAAGAAGAATTGGAATTGCCGGATGTGTTGGTTCCTAGGACCAAAAAGAAGGGAATACATTATTAGTTCAGATACACAAATCCAAAAACGTATTATATGTACCATATAGGAAGCATATAAGAATTCATGCTCGCATGAGAGGTGCTAATCTTGACCACACAATCATAATGGAGGGTTAAACTTAGACTTAAAAATAAAACAATCTTGACCATGAATGCATAGCCAAGATTTTCTCTTATCACTACATATGCCTTATGTTTGTGTAAATGAAGTCAACTAAAGAGCCAACTGCTCAAAGGGAATCTAAATGAATAAAACTACTTGCCAGCTAAATGATATATCAGATATTTCTCATTATTAGATATTGATTTTGTTCCTTATTATTGTATCTCTTTTTCATTATAAATAAGAATACACATGTGTATCCAACACACGGAATTCATTATATTCCTTCTCGATTTATAATGGTTTGTTTGTGCATGGAAAAAATATATGCTAAGGGTCTAGCCATCAGAGAAGGATGAACAATCATTGGGCTGGACAACTCAAGTTGCCAAGTAAATTATCTTTGGTTTAGGCATCGTTTAGGCCATGACTCTGCCTCATGTGAGATTAATAGCACTTCAATTGTGAAGCAGCAAGAGAACTTAAAGTTGTGGGAGGTAAAAGTCAGGTTAAGGGTTTTATAAGGTTATAGCAGAGGAATAAGTTTTAAGGTGAAATGAAAAGGAATGATGAAGAAAACGAAGTTATCATGTGCGGAAGCAGCTTGGTTCTGTACTTGCCGGTAATAGTATAAACATTAGTGTGTTTGGATGAAATGTTTGTAATGAAAGAGGAAATATGTCGCATATGGTATTTCTAATGAATGTTACGAGATTGGCTTGGGAGACTATTTATAGGAGCAAGATTGATAGGAATCATGGAATTCTAATAGGAACTTAGGTGTTATGGGATACCTAAGTCCCACATCGAGCAGTAAGGGATGTTCGGTAATATATTTAAATGTTTAGTTTTTCCCCCTAAATAGCTAGCTTTTGAGGATGAGTTCCCCGGTGATTGAATAACCCACCCAGCATCCCTTACTTACTGGATGGGAGACTTTGCACCTCATAGCACTCAGGTACAGATGAGTTCTTTTAGGTAGGTGCCTAGACAAGGAATGTTAAGTGAGGATTCATAACTATAAGGGGAATGCCTAGCACTCCTATTTGTAAATAACTTCACTTGATATCACAAATTCAACAGTCTTTATCAATTCATATGTAGAAAAAAAAAAAAATAGCTCCAGAACATTTTCACTTTAAACAAATTTGAATTGATAATCAAATTAAAAAATGAGGAGGACTTGTCATCATCATTTGCAGAGAAAATAGTATATCATGTCTCATCTAATTACACATGTACCAAATTATTGCTTTTTCTATCATCAAAAAGAGAAATTCAGCACTGCTTATATGTGTGTGTGTGTGTATAACTAACATTCTGTGGAAAGAAGTAGGTGTCAAATTAAAAAACGAGGAGGACTTCTTGTCATCATCTTTTGCAGACAAAAAAGCATATCATGTCTCATCTAATTACACATGTACCAAATTATTGCTTTTATTATTGGGTTAAGTATGTTTTTAGTCCCTAAACTTTGGTCCAAAATTGGAATTCGTCCCTCGTCGAAACTTTGATAAATTTTGGTTCCTAAACTTTAAAAATGAATGAATATAGTTCTTTTAACCCAATTTTGTTAACTCTTTTTTAAGTTTCGAACGCATTTCTCAGTAAATATTGGAGTTGTTTACGCCGTCTGACACATTCTCGAGTCAATATTTACTGAGAAATGTGTTCGAAACGTAAGAAAAAGTTAATAAAATTGGGTTAAAAGGACTATATTCATTGATTTTTAAAGTTTAGGGACCAAAATTTATCAAAGTTTTGACCAGGGACGAATTCCAATTTTGAGTCAAAGTTCAAGGACTAAAAACATACTTAACCCTTTATTATTCACCAAAAAGAGAAAAACATCACTGCTTATATGTGTCTGTGTGTGTGTGTGTGTGTATATAACAAACATTCTGTGGAAAGAAGTAGGTGCCCTTAGACGGTCCATACCAGTGTCTCTGAACGGTCTGATAGAACAAGCAACTGGGAACCGTTTCTGACAGCTTCATCTGCAGCCTCGCAAAGCTTATTTAATGCTTTCTCCAAAGAACCTTCAATGCCCTTAGTTATATCAAAAAATGCAGGTAACACTTGTGGTTTTAACTGGGAATCTTTTAGTAATGATTCAAGCTCCCCTTCGTTCAATACTGGACTGGACAACATAACCTGCTCCAAAACACACCATCATCTCGTGGGCAAGAAAAGATAACAAAATCAAATGTGTTACTCGGCAATGGCAAACTAAATATTACAGATGCATGCTAAGATACCTGTGAAGCATTATCTGGCCCAACTTCCAATAAATTCCCTCTTTTCCCTATATTCACTTCAAGAGACATAACCAATCCTTCTCGAAGAGGATCAATTGCAGGATTCGTAACCTGTACTTTGGAAAACAGAAAATTGGGGTGGTGGCATCAGAGTGAATTAAAGAACATTATCAAGAAATTTTACATGCAAATATCAATAAGAATAGTAAATCCAAACCAAAAACTTATACAACATCAAACATAACTTCCCAATATGGTTCTGTAAATATGCATATTAAACCCCATCTCAGCAGTGCCATCTTTCTTTAGTCAGTCACGGTGAATAAAGTATACAGAAGCAACAAAAATCAGGATGCAAAAGACTTGTCTTTTTAAACAAATACAGTCAACACTAGTCACTAATTTGGAGATTCTATAGGTCCAGGAATGATGCAGAAAAATAATTATCAAGCGCTACTGATAATTTATCAAGTCAAGTAAATGTACTTATGCCTAGAACTGCTAAAGAGTATATGGTTTTCTGTATTTCATGATGATAAAGACCCACTCCTTAAAAGTTTAGAAAAAGGAATCAAAGGAAGAAAAAACACACTGATGTATTTATTATACTGTAAACGAAATCGTGAAATAGAAGGATAACAAATCCCACCCAGAGCTATGCTCCTCTCTAGAGTAACACCAATGGTTCCTCTCCTCTCTCAGCCCAAAAAACACCTCTCCCCCACACTTTACAAAATTGAATATCAAATAGAATCTCCCCCATTCCCCTCCTGATTTCTCTCTCCTCTAACTACCTGCCACCTCAACCCTTGGATCCTTCTTTCTCACATACACTTTTCCCCACCATGCCTTGGTACCATCGTGGGCTTGAGGTTGAGGGAGCCCACTCATTCTTTGGGCCTTATCAATACTCTCCTCTTGAAGAATTGTCTTGTCCTCAAGACTGAGTTCAGGAAATTGACTTCTAATTGAAACTTCATCTTCCCATGTAGCCTCCTCTGTTGTTTTCCCCTTCCAATGGATGAGCCATTGATTCATTCAATCTCTCTTCTTCATAACACTGTGGGAAGCTAGAATCGATAGCGGTTCAATTATTTCAGCATCATCATCCTCTAACCCGGTAGGTAATTCTTCCCTTGTCTTATAGTCCCCCACTGCTTTCTTGAGGAGGGACACATGAAAAACAAGATGTATCCTTGATGATGGAGGCAACTTTAAATGATAAGCAACCTCACCTATCCTTTCCATAATTTGAAAAGGACCATAATACCTAGCACTCAGCTTCGGGCATATCTTGGCCACCATCGAATTCTGTCTATGTGGCTTGAGCTTCAAAAATACCATTTCTCCTACCTCGAAGCTTATATTTGTTCTATGTTTATCAGCTTGAGCCTTCATTCGACCTTGAGCTCTCAACAAGTGATTCTTTAGCTGCTTTAAAGCCTCATCCCGATCCAATAACTCCCTCTGCACTCCTTTTACTCTGACTTCCCCCGGTACACTCCGCACAATTAGGGGAGGCCTACATCCGTACACCGCTTCAAATGGGGTAGTACCTGTTGACTCATGATATGTCGTGTTGAACCAATATTCTGCCCATGGAAGCCATAAAGCCCACCCTTTCGGTTGGTCAGTTATGAAACAACGTAAATATGTTTCCAAACATCGATTAACAACCTCAGTCTGGCCATCTGATTGGGGATGGTATGCGGTACTCATTTGCAATGTTGTTCCTTGTATCCTGAAAAATTCTTTCCAAAATCCGCTCATAAATATTGAATCCCTGTCACTAACAATAGAATTTGGGAGGCCGTGGAGTCTTACCACCTCTCTTACAAAAATTTCTACTATTCCCCTAGCTGTATACGGATGTTTCAAGGGCACAAAATGGCTGTACTTTGTTAATCTGTCCACAACAACAATAATGGCTTCGAACCCTCTTGAAGTCAAGGCTAATGTCCTCCCAAATTCTTTTTGGAATTGGAAGTGGATGCAACAATCCTCCAGGTGATGTCATCATATATTTTTGGCGTTGACATGTGTCACAAGTTCGAACAAACTTCAATACATCATTTTTCATTCCTTCCCAATATAAGTTGGTTGCCACACGCCTATAGGTTCTATAAAACCCTGACTGCCCTGCTTGTGGGGTTGCGTGGAATTCCTCTAATAACTTAGGAATCCACGAGGACTTTTCATCAATGACTAATTTGTCCTTAAATAGTAACACTCCTTGCTTGTATGTAAATCCAAGATAGGCTTATGTTCCCCTTTGCAATTCTGATATTTTTTTCCATTTATCACTGTCATGCACATCGGCCATTAATGCTTGATAATCCAACCAAACAGGAATATAGATCATACTATTCAGTTCCAATCCTTCTTTGCTTCTCGAGAGAGCATCTGCACCTTTGTTCTCTTGTCCTGGTTTATAAATAATCTCAAAATTGTACCCCAATAATTTAGCCACCCAATTTTGTTGATCCCCATTAGTTATCCTTTGCTGTAACAATTATTTCAAGCTCTTTTGATCAGAAAATACCTTAAATGCCCTCCCTAGCAAGTAAGGCCTCCGGTGTTGGATAGCTAGAACCAATGCCATCAACTCCTTCTCATACGCAGACTTAGATAAGTTTCTTGACCCCAAGACTTTGCTATAGTAAGCCACTGGTTGACAATTTTGCATTAGGATGGCTCCAATTCCAGTCCCGAATGCATCACATTCTAATTCAAATTCTTTCTCAAAATTGGGTAGCCTTAATAGCGGTGCAGTTGTAATTTTTTTCTTCAACTCTTCAAAAGCTCTCAAGGCACTTTCATTCCACATGAACACATCTCCCACATACCCTTTATCCCAAACACCTACCCAACCCATTACCAACTTTCCCCTTACAATCCAACTCGGATTATATATATATATATATATATATATATATATATATATATATATATAAGCTAGGCTGCATCAATAAAGCATATGAAATTTGTCCAAGTCATCTGTATGGGTACATGCATTTGGAATGCAACCAATCATAATTCTTTGACACTGCAAAAGACATACTCCACTACACAATCTATACCTGAATGTCAATTACGAGTTCCACACATAGAGGTTCTCCCACCTAATAGCCTAGTCTTTTTTGGGTTGGACTCTCCTATTGTGCTGAAGTCTTCTAGGGTCAAGGCACCCAAATCCCAGTGATGTCCATGGCTTTCTTAGTTCATAATTCACTTCAACAAGATCATCTAACATGACTTAAGTGATGCATATTAGCAAGCTCTTTCATCAAAACAGTTTTCCATGTGTCCACATCCCACCCCCAAAAAACAAAATAAGAATGAAAAGAATAGCCATTTTCAAAACAAATGCACAGAAAATGGGAGAAGCAGATGTAAAAATCTGAGTGCAAGAATGCCCACCAACACAATACCTCAGCTCATCTGGCATTGGACTAAACCATTAGTGAATTAGTTCAGAAATATAGAAACACACAAATAGATAGGGATATGCAGAGAGCCTGCGCAGTGATACACAATGAATCATAGACAAACAACAGTATCATGCAATGACAAAAATCCCATGACATTGTGAAAAAACAATAACACATTTTACATCAAACATGATCAAGACAAATGAGATAAGTAACTTTCCACTACCATAGCAAAACTTTGTCAGAGAACAAAGCAAATCAATTTATAAAAGAAATTGTAGGAAAGTACTCTGGCTTACCTGTGCAAACCGTTGCTTGAAATAATCAAAAAGCATGTGAGGTTTCTGAGACAATGCTGCCAGGGGAATATCATCTCCCATACAAAATGTGGGCTCCTTTCCTTGAGAAGCCATACTTTCAATCACCATTTGGACATCTTCACTAGAGTAGCCAAATGCCCTGGTGGTAGCACAAAAGATGAGAAAAGTAATAGCAATATGGGATGTTGTATTCTAAGCATCAATAAAAAAGCAAACACTCTCTTATCAACATGCTATAGAACATTAGCTGGTAGGACATTCAGCATTAGCTTATGGAAACCAGCCACAATCTACTAATGTTGATCCTGATAAAACAAAAGACAATAGCAACAACACAATCTACTAATGTTGATCCTGATAAAACAAAAGACAATAGCAACAACAATAATACCACTGGGTGAGGTTTTTCATATGAATTTAGGCAATACCATAATGCCCTATCAATAAATAATAAGTCATGTCTATAGACAAACTACTGACTTCTAAATCTTAACAGTTTCACTTGCAGGTTTTCTCATTCTCCCTCAGCTGTATAGAAGGATCTACCCACAATTTGATCTACTCTCCTCACTAGGTATTCTATGAGTCTTCTACGCACACGCCTAAATCACTTAAGGCAAGTCTCAACCATCTTTTCTACCAAAGGTCCTACACCATTTTTTTCTCCATTTCGTTCATTCCAAATTATGTCTTGTCTAGTAAGCCCAATCATCAAAAGCAACAACATTCTCATGTTTGCAACATTAAGTTTCTTCTCTTATGGCTTTTCATTACCCAACACTCATCCATACAACATTGTTAGTCTTATAAAACACAATTAAGTTTTTCTTTTAAACTTGAGAAATAGACATTTTTGTCACATAGCTCCCAAAGCACCCCTCCATTCAACCCATCCACTTGAACCCTAAGGTTTAAATCTGCCTCTACTTCTACGTCGTTCTCTATATGGAACTGTTAAGCGGACTTTAAACCTAATTCAACCCCATAAATCCGACTTGTAAGATGAGGTTTGCACCGACTTATATACTCTAAATTGATCTTATCTCTAGTCCCCTCATGCTCGATGTGGGACTTCCAACACACCCCTCTCACGCCGAGGTATAGACATCTCGAACGTGGAACTAAACATTTAATGGGTGGTACAATATGTCCAACAAACAACAAATCTCGCTAGGATAGGCTCTAACTAGGCTATGATACCATATTAAGAAGTGGACTTTAAGCCGAATTCAACCCTACAAAACTAGCTTGTAAGGTGAGGTTTGCACTCACTTATATACTCTAAATTGGTCTTATCTTTAGTCGATGTGGAACTTCCAACAAGCCCCCGTATACTTAAAACTGTGTAACTTCTAGTAAAGTATGTTTCTTAAATTTTACTTTTTAAGTTAGGAATGTCGAAATGCTTAAACATTCCACACTCTGCCGCTAGAGAAGGGACTTCCCACAATGTGAGCCCACTATCTTTATCTCTACTAGATTATATTTTTTCATAAGTTCAAATTATAAGTCATCAACTTTATCCCCTTGTAATTTCGCCAATTGTTGTATTTATCCCTTGTTCTTACAAATAGAGATCAAGAACACTACTCCTCCACTCTTCCAACATTTTCTTAGACTACAATTCCATTATCTACATTTGTCAGCAAACTAATACCTTTCTCACCCAAATCCCTCCATACCTCAATGAATAAGTTATTTGATTTAACTACTTTTCTGTTTGGCACCCTTAACACCTTGCTTTGTTCCAAGACTTTGACTTCTTCATCCTTATTGCGTCACACTTCACTCAATTCTACTTTCTTTCCCTAAAATAAGTGAGCCTACAATTACCCCTCACATCTCTAGCGCCCAAGGATTGGCATAACCCATCAAAGCTCTAGCTCACAGCCTTTTGGTATCTCTCTTGGCTACAACATGTCCCCCCAATATTTTTTCATTCTTACACAAACAATGCTTCATGACAATTTCTATTTACCTGCACTTTATCTAGCACACCTACATACCACCACCAAGATTCTTTACCATAGGTCCTCAGCCTTTTTTCTTCACCAAGGGTCTCTTTAGCCACCTTCCTGAATCCCTTTAGCGATTTTGTCCCATGTATAAGTATTTCCTAAGGCTTCCCCACACCATCCTCCATAACTTTGCTGAAGACACCTAACTTGCCTTTGCTGCAGCCTCTTTAGGGCGCTAGTCTCACATCAACTATATATGTGGCTAACATAGAAGTTATAAAACCCAAATGGTACTCACCTTACAGGTCAATTTTGTGAGGTTTGGTTTAGATCTAAGCCCAAATTCTAAGAGTTTAAATCACAATTCATGATCCTCACGAATAGTAAGAAAAACAGAGAACCACATCACATAGAATGCATCAGCAATAGCAGTGTGTAAAGCAACGGGGTTTGATAGGATTTATAAATATACACACTTAAAAACAAGCATTTTGTCATAAAGGATAAAAGCTAAGTAATGTTTGCATAGAACTCTCACTGTTGGTTTCTTAATACTGCCTCATTGTCCATCAGAGAGGCTGAAAGGAAGTTCCCAGGCTTCAAGGAGCGCAAATTTTCCTGGATCCACTTCCCGTATGGGTTTGATAAAGCTACTCGTTTTTTGACCTCTGTATTCTCATAGACCTACCACAAAAAACATTAGGAATGTAAAATATGCCACAAGAAAGTATATACTACTTTTTACAGGAAAACAAAACATTAACTATTTAACAAAATTACTATAAGAACACAGGGATGTGCAACCACAATTTCTAATTCACAGACCATGACCTCCCACCCCATATAATATGATTTTATCATAACTGATATAAAATTATAAATTGATTTTCTTAATCAACCAGCTATATATAAGTATTACAAAACGATGTTAGTGAAGTTCTCAGAAGTAGAATGATAGAAAACCTTGATATGATAATTTTAGTATATAAAGTTCAAAGATACAAAAAGAATACTAAATCTCTGTTTATAGAAAACTATATCTAACAAAGCTCAGTTACGAGATAAGTTAGTTATAACTAACTAAAACAGTTATACTAAAAACACAGGAAACAAACTATAGTAACTGTCTCGCAAACAATCACACTTAAACAAAACACAAATTGAGTTGTAAAAACATAAACAGCCAATAACATCGTCAAACAGAAGATACACTCACGTGATATTTCTTGAAAACTTGAAAAACTAATTCATTTGTTTTGACAGGAAATTCTTAAATCTCTTATACAACTGAATTTCATATGTAACCATAGAACAAAAATCATGAAATTAAGTGAAAGCATCCAAGTGGGATGCTACAACTGTGTTAGGAGATCCAATCGAATGAAATTTGGGAGAAAACATCAGAACAGAACATACATATTGAACAGATGGTGTCAGCAGAACAGAATGAGGACCTACGGTAACAGAATAAAGGCGGACGAAGAACACAAACCTTTCACAAGACTTCCATTGAACTAAATAGAACAGAGGATATGCAAATAATCGACAGAACAAAGTATGCAAAGAGAGAAGGTGGATTGGAGATTTTACTAAACCATTAATTATAAATTCAATAAATTGAGATTGTAACTAACTTTAGAGTTGGTTATGTGTGTGTGTGTATTTATGTGTGTTAGAATATAATCAGCTGTTACAGATTTCTAGGAAATTAATTATTGCATAATCTCATAAATTAGTGTGATTGATTCCTAATTAGTCGATGTTTTTATTGAAATTTATTCTATTCAATAGTATAAATACATATTGTGTGGTCTGCATTAGACACACAATACATTCAGAACATATACAATTCTATGATATGTATGTTTATGTATATATGTATTTGATCTTATCACGATTTTCAAGTGTTAATTTTATAATCAATGATTGTGAGATTACTTTATCCTCCAAAATGCATCTACTTGCTTTAAGACGAGTAAGATTTGAGTATGTCTAGGCCTTGGCCAAAAGAACTGGGCCTGGTCAGAAACAACACTGCTAAGCATAGGGAAGTCATGGTTTGTTACAAAACAGGTGAGAGCAATGCATGTTGCATGAATTAAGCTTCAAACAAGGTTTGTGAAAGTCATGAGTCACTCTGCTATAGCATGCAAAATAATGCGATTTTAGCTCCAATGGTTGCTTAAAAAAACAGCTCCGTTGTTTGTATCCTATAGCATCCCAAGGCTAGGATGCTATTAATAAGTATATGTTTTCTCCATTCTTTGTAGGGCTACAAACAAACCCCCAGGTTTTTGTTAAATGTGCTGGAAATAATAATAGTTAATGCACTAAGCTAGGAAATAGTATGTTCATATATCCCGTGATAAATGCATCTAAATAATGGCCTAGGAAACAGTCTCCACTGTGAGAGAGTGTGTCTGTCTGTGTGTATTTCACATGGATGGTATGCAGAACCTGTACACACTACTATGTTCTCTTGAATAAGTGTTTTCATTTCAAGTTCTCTCTTTCTCCCTAAGCTCTGCCTCTCTAAATCCAACAGAATAAGGAGAATAAAGTTTAGCTTCATACACAAAATTTCAGAATCAATAGAAAAGGCCAAGTGGAATGTTATTCAATGAATGACTTTATGTCACTTGGGAACATGGAAGTTGCATCAAATAAAAGAAAATTTCTAAGTTGGACAAATATTTAAATCAATATTAATAATGCAACAACAAGTTCAGGAGTAGAACAAGTGAAATAAGAAAAGACTCCAATACAAACCTGACCACCAGTTAAATCAACCGTTATCATCATGCCTGGACCTAAGCGGCCTTTCAAGACAACCTTTGATTCATCCACTGGCACAACACCAACCTAAAAGTGAACAACACAAGGTAAAATATCTTAAATACAATAATTGAAAGTCATGAAACTGAACTTTTGGTTTCAGAACTGTGATTGTTATCCTGCAAATAAGTTCAGGAGATGCCAATTTTCAAAAAAATGCTTTAAACAAACCAAATTGTTCTATATTCATCATTATCTTTTAAGTAAGAATCATAAAATAAAGTAAAAACATCATAAGCAAAGCAAGATCATATTCACAGGACGTGCACAAAGAAATCAATAGAAGAAAGGTCAGATACTAATATCTGAAATACTGTTCATCTCTGTTTAATTTAAAAACTTAATGCGGTATTAATTGGAAAGCCACCAGCAAAAGGGACGTAACAGTTTAATTTTAATGTACCAAAGAAAATGACACGAGGTGAGATAATAGAAGATTTAGTGAGATGAAGTTGAACAAATCTTGGCTTTTCCCAGTTCAAATGGAGCCAAAACACATATTCACCCAAAATTTCTCAACTTAAACAATAGAGTAAGACTGTCATCTAAACAGAGACATCATATAACATTATATTAATTACAGGGGATAAAAGTTTGGGACTTCACCTCTGAGGCAACATAGACCATATTGTCTGATGTTCGCCAATACCTTGCAGGTCTAAGTCCATTACGATCAAGGCATGCACCAACAGTTTTCCCATCACTGTGACAACAATGGGATTACCAGCAATCACCGAAATGGCAAAACAGAAAGATCCAAAGAATAAGTTTTTTCCTAACTTCTACATTATGTTCACACTGAATATCCCATTAAATACTACTATAGCAAATAACCATTAAAATCAATCAAGAATCACATTGCAAAACAACACGGAATCAAGAACAAGTAATTCATTAAAGAGTTGCTACACGAGAGTAAAACAATAATCACGCGGAAATTTTTTCTTGGACACCTAACCCTCTCCCTTCCATAAGACTTACAAGTTACATGGATTAGGAGGACCATTAAATTCTGGTTTTGGTATACTAACCACACTTTGCAGACTAGTGTTACCTCTAACATTTTTTTGTCACTTGATATGAATAAGATACAGTGACAGGCGAACAAGTCAATCATGTTCCCATGGATTACTTTTTAAGCATTTATACCTGAACAAAAGCAAGGCTGGTCCATCCCAAGCTTCCATCTGACCCTTGTAGTAGTCATAGAAATCAAGCGCCTAAGAAGTAAAAACAACATTAAGGACACTTTCATGCAGAATTTGAAAAGAATTGGTTCAAAAGATTGTAAGAAATAAAAGATAAGATGCAACAAACATAACAGACTCTGCATTTCCGGATTTTTTACCCGAATGGTGTAGTTTTGCAGATAAATTTCGAGAATGGGCAGATTTCATTTTTATTACAGCTTTTGGGTAGGTCGTACATGAGTGAGACGACTTTAGGCTAAGAAGTCGTGCCCCCATGCTCACGATTTCAAACTAGGCTGAAAAGTAAAACTGAAGTTGTATCCAGGATAACGACTTCCTCTTTTTCTTTTCTTTTTTTTTTTTTGAAAATCAGAAGTTGCTGAAGGGAAAGACAACTTCACTTCACTGTATCTGCAAAGTCGTGCTGCACCAGAATGGCTTTCAATGTATGAAATTGGAAGTCGTGCCCATCAGCACGAGTTCAGTTAGAATGTCAAAATGAAGAAGTCATTCCTCAGTCATCACAGTTTTCAATTTTTTTACATGGAATTGGAAGCCGTGGTGCATGTGCATGAGTTCAGTTAAGATTCAAAAATAAGAAAGTCGTGAAAGCGGATAACAACTTTCAATTTTGTATTTCCAATTAGAATTCGAGCAAATGGAAAACTATTTGAGGAGAAATATGCATAAGATAATTTTCTGCAACTACCACACCTAGTCATTCTTTATTCAGAAAGATATTTAGCAGCTTTTATGCTGCATCACACTTTTCTAAACTTAATATTATTCATTCCATCAATCTCACTCATCTAATTCTATACTACTAGTGCTCTTTCCACAGTTCCACTAACCTATTCAAAGCAATGATGGAAGACCCACCTTCTCCCACTGCTTCGGTGGCACTAACTTTCATTTTGAAAATATTTTGTCTAGTTTCTTTCCCTCTGTCTAAGTCCATCAGTTCCTTCACTCAGTTACCCAACTCGGTGATACTCACTAACCCTTCTTTGTTCCCCTTCACACCCAAACCCACCTTCATTTCCTCCACCAAAATCACCTTGTTCAGCTTTTGCTCTGCATACAGAGGCCACGCCACCATGGGCACCCCTTCACACACAGCCTCAAAACACTTGACGTCCACCTGCAGTGACTCACGAACTCTTTCTACAATTTCCCCTACCATTTACTTTATTAAATATATTTGGTTAAAATAACTTCCACCTAAATTTCATAAGTAATAAACCAAACAATTAACCTTTACAGACCAGCTTTTGGTTTTAAAAATAAAATACAACAAAGTCATTACCACCCAAAAGGACTTCAAACGACTTCTTTGTTATATGACTTACAGTAAGTGATAAACTGACAGAACATGTTTTTCTTATTTGGAAAAATAAAGTTCACAGAACATACAATAACAAGCAGGGATATATAACCATGAGATTGGACAAGTCAGTTACATAAAACAAATACCTCAGGATATTTGATTGTCAGAGTTGGATGATTTTTATAAGCCTCTGGAACAAGAATCATCATAGCTTCCTCGGGACTTCGACCACTTCTTATCAATAACTGAAACATAGTGGACCATTCATCTCAAGATATAAACATGACTATTATAACAATTCTAGAATTTGATACACAAAAATTAATAATAAAAATAATTATTATTATAATGATGATGATGAGAACAAAAGAAAATCTAAAAAACAGAGGATATTGAAAACAAAACAAATTTTATATGTTAAAAAGAGGAGTCCGTAAGAAACAATACAATCAACTCAGAGCAACCATCGAAATTTGGACTATCAATTTCTTTCTTTCGGTTTTTTTTTAACAATGTTTTACTTTAATAAAAGACGAAATACATTAAAGAGAAAAAAGAACAATAGAAATAAAGAAGCATAAAATCCTCTCATAGAGCAAGCGAAAAGAGAAAGCAAAACATGGAAACATATGAAAAGAGCTTAGTCCCTTGTCCCTATGAAAATCATGAAAAGAAAATTGAAATAGTTACAAAAAGCCAATAAATATGTAAAATCACTTTGATCAACCCTATTAAGCATCTTAGTCCAAACAAAAAGTAAGCGTTTCAATAGGAGCATTACCTAACAAATAACTTTGATATATTGAAATTTTAAAAAATTGGATTATGAAAAATAATTTGAAATAAAAGATAACATTACAAGTATAACCATAAGTGTAAAAGGATCATATATATTAAAATTTCAACAATATATTCCAAAAGAATCATTATTATCAAGATCCTCAAGCAGAAGGAATTAATAATTTAAATTCGGTTATTGACATACTTCTGCAGCACTGTCAAGATTTGCTGAGTCTGATGCCTTTGGATTTCCATAAGGACGAATTTCATTTTCACGGCCTCGCCATACAGGTGATTTCAATGATGGTTCTCGTGATTGCATCCAGTTCAAGTTCCCCTGCACAAAACATGTGGCAATTTCATAAATCAACCAAAAGAAAAATTTTATAGCGTTTTAATGTCAAAAAACGCAACCTGTATGGTGTTGATTTCTCCATTATGACCAAGAAGCCTCATAGGTTGTGCAAGAGGCCATCTGGGACTGGTATTTGTGCTGTACCTTCGATGATAAATGGCAAAAGGGGACTTGTAAAGATCATTTTGAAGATCAGAATAAAACAACCCAAGCACTTCTGAGCGAAGCATCCCTTTGTAAACTATGGTTTGATTGGATAAAGAACAGAAATAAAGCTCATTTCCCCAACTTTCTGAGCTTACTGCTTTTTCAATCAATTTCCGACAGATGTACAGTTCTCGTTCAATGTCATCAACATTTTCTTCTTTCACAATCTTAACAAATACCTGTTGTATACTGGGCATGGTCTCCTTTGCATAATAACCAACAACAGAAGTATTTACAGGGACAGGCCTCCAACCAAGAACCTCAAGACCTTCTTGCCGAAAAATATTTATGATAACTAAACCCAAAAAAAATGTAAAATACATGTCAGAACATAAACAGGTGTATTAGAGTGCAAAATTCATATTGACCAATTTAAGAGAATGTAAACTAATATATCATAATTGACTTATCATGCACATAAAGTATTTATGAAGACAAGATGCACCACTAGTGTTGCCCAAAGCATGTTTGCATGGTCATATACAGGCTTCTTTTTCTTCAAAGAGGAACTAATAACAAGAATGAAGGGTAGCAAAAGTCCTAACAGAATTAAAAAATAAAAAAAGAGGGAGAGAAACAAAATAAACAGCAAAATTTAATATAGACATCCCTAAACTTTACCATTTTTTCATGTGGCCACCTTGAACATTTTAGTATAAATAAGAGGTTAAGAAAATTTACCAAGTCTGCAAATATATGCTTACTCCATGAAAATTTTTCACATGAGCTGTATATAGCCTTTAATATATGTGAGAAAGAGCATTTGCCCACATCGTTTTTTAAAACATTAACGCTTTCAACTCAACTTTTTAATTAGTCAGAAGTTTAACATGCTCATATCTTTTGTTTATTCTATATAGAGGCAGTCATGGGCTTAAGCAATAAATAATAGGGCAAAGAGGGAGTATAACACTAGAGTAATAAACATGATTGCCCTTTGTATCCCTCCCGCAACCGATTCTTCTTGTTCAACCTTTTTCTTTCTACTTTCATACACTAGCAGGTCTTTTATATCAAGGCTCATTATCATTTTCTTGCCCTCTTTATCCTTTCCAACTATACACTAGCATAATGGCCCTAATGTAAAAGCTTTTGTATATTTTTATTTTATTAAAAATCTTATGTTCAGATTTTCACTGTGTTTCACTCAACCTCACAAAATTGACTAACGAGTTAAAGTATGCACCAACTTATATATAATTTGGTCTTATATCTAGTTTATGTGGGATCTCCAACACAACTCTCCCACACACCAAGAACTAGACATCTAGAACATGAGACTAGATATTTGTAAGTTATTTGATAGTGACTAAATAATCGGTGGCATAACAAGCCCAACAAATCATACTAGAGTAGACTTTGATACCATTTTAGAAAATGGACTATAAACTTAACTCAACTTCACATAGCTTAATTATAAGATGAGATTTACAGCTACTTATATGTTATATATTATGATTTGATTATATCTTCATTTGACATGTGATCTCCAATACATACCTAAGCGTCATGGTCCACATATTTCGAGCTTAGGACTGGATATTTGTGGGTGATCCAATAGCAAGTGACATAATAGGCCCAACAAATCTTACTAGGATAGGTTCAAATAAGATCTTAGAAAATGGACTTTAAATCTAACTCAACTGCACAAAACTGACTTACAAGATAAGGTTCCAAGATGAGGTTTAGACTCACTTATATATTATAATTTATCCATATGTCAATTCGATGTAGGATATCCAATATAGTTTTAATTAGACATTGGTCCCTTATTTTTTAAAGTAACAAAGTTAGGAAGATGTAAGGGAGGTGAGTGTTATTTCTAAAATAAGCAGGGTACAGGTGCAAATATTGCTAACCTCAAGGTCCTTCCATTGTTAAGAAGCTTCCATTATTTGGAAAAACTTTGGCATTTTCAATTAATATTGGGTTTGTCTCAAGGATATTCAGAAGCTCTTGTTCATTAATCTGGAAGGATTTAAAACTGCACAACAAAAAGCTCTTGGCTCTCAACTTACAATTATTTAGCGTATACGGTTGGAATAGAATTCTTTTATGAACAGATGAATTTGAAAAATATGATGTTGAGAGTTTCATCATTTGAAATGGTTTCAATTAAACTATGGGTATGACTGATTTTACGACTTATATTTTTGGTGAATCCATGCTATAATGCCATAGCCAAAGGGCACTACAAAGCACCACACATGATAAATATAAGGTTTAAGACAACTACATGTTTAACAATGAAAATAAAGCTCCTATATAAATTCAGTTCCTCTTCAATACAGTAATTATACTGAAATACAAAGATACATAAAGTAAAGTGATACCAAACAGCATATGCTGTACTACACAAACTATGATGCAGCAACAAAGATTTTACAATGTATGAACTCTTATCATTTGTTTTATTCAATGTCTTGATCGAAACATGCTTCAACTACAAGTTTTACAAAGATTGTGGTTCATAGGTGTTGAAGATATGATTAGAAAGGATGAGGCACATTGAAGATTGATTGTCACTTTAACAAAGAGAACGTCACGTTCAGGAAATAGCACCGTTCTCTGGTCATTTTTTCTTTCTGAAAGTTACCATGTCCCCTGAGCATTTTTCACTTTCCAGCAGCCACTGTGTCATTAATCCATTTTTGTTTTCAGTAGCCGTCATGCTCTCTGACCATTTTTAACAAGCTTGACTCATATGATACATAAGCTTGAAGGGAAGTGTTAAAAGATATGATTTAAAAGGACGAAGCATATTGAAGATTGATTGTTATTTTGACATTCAAGTCATATCTTTAACAATAGGCTTGTATGACATTCACACGTCATCAATGACTAAGTAAATTACAGAATAGCATGCTCAATCAATGAAAAATCTTATAATGAGTTTGAATCTAAATAAGTCCCACAAAAAAAACTTATAAGATAAGGGTTATCCCCTATTTGTATACTCATTTCGAGCTCTATTTCTAGTCAATGGATTTTTCCCAATATATTTCCTTGCAGTCCAGCATCAATGCCCATGTGTGTGGATAATATGGTAGGCAACTTTTTTTGTAAGGGATGAGATAGACTTTGATACCATCTTGTAATATGAGTTTGGTACAATTTAGCCCTACAAAATCGACTCATTAGCTTACTGTGTTTCAACAGTCATACATACTCTTTATAGACTCTATAATCGAGGTGAAACTTAGATTTTTTCCTAGAAGAAATAAGGAAATTTTCGTTACACAAAAAAGGGGAGAACATCATGCAGCATGCATTATGCAACACGAGTCAACAAAAGTTACAAACAATTAAACATGCTTATCTCAGGTAAACCACAAACAAAAGACATTATTGGAGCTCAACTAATCATCAAAATTTCAAAACAGTAACACATTAACCTTTCTTCGCCTCATTGAGAAGTTGTGCATCTTTGGGTAAGAAAACCATTCCAACACCAGTATGCAATTTATCAAAGGAAGCGATCCCTTGTTTGTTGGCCCAATTGTCAAGTAGATCCCATGGAACTGCAGTCATCAGCCCTGAACCATCCCCAGAATCATTATCAGCTCCACAACCACCACGATGTTCCATACAACTTAAAGCATTTAAAGCATCCTTGACAATCTCATGTGATCCCTTATTTTCCAAATTGGCAATGAATCCAACCCCACAGGCTCCCCTCTCTGATAGTATGTCCTCCAAGTTTGCAACCTGTCCAACAAGTGACTAGGATACTCAACATGTTATCGTGTGGATTACATTACACAATATCTAACAGTTGATTAGAAAACATTTGAAAAATTATGTTATAAAATAACTCAGACCCCACAATGGTGGAACTTCTATGCATCAGGCCAGAGTCACCTAATTGAGAAACAAACTGCAAATTAAAAACTATAATACAACAAGAAAAAGATGTAACACTCATTCTATGTTCCAGTTTATTTAGAAGTTATGATGATTCATAGAATAGTTAAACCAAATTCACACTTAAACAAGATTATACTTGTTACTTGTCCATTGCTAAAGCAGCATTTAAACAAAATTGAAAGTGGAGAACATATGTTGGTTCAAGTCGTAAGGATAAGGATCTTGGTTGTATCTTGTGAGTGGACAAAATATGTATTGGGAGAGCTTTTTACTGTTAAATGGGTCAAGCCAAAGTGACTCAAATTAGTTGTAGACGTGTGGTCCAATGTGGCTTCCAACCAAGGGTCTAATACCAGAAATATCCCATTAAAAAACAAGCAAACAAACAAACAAGGGTACATTCAAGTACAACCAATTGCTACCATTGTACACATGGATTTGATTTTGACCAAAAAGTCGATAAGGAATTTTACACATTCATGAATTAATAAAATGACACTCACAATAACGTTTGTTTTCCTGTACATTTGCTAAAGCATCATTTAAACAAAATTGAAAGGACAAACAAGGATACATTTAAAAGAGCACACTCGGCTGGTGGCTTGCTATCATTCTATGTATGATATGATTAACATCTCCAGTACATTTCCAGAAAATGCAACTAGTAATCTGATATTGTAGAACGCATTCCATAATAATATATATAAAATAATTTAATTAACTAAAAAAAACTTCATCAGTGGTAAGCTCTAGAGCCTGGAAGCTGCACTGTTACATTCTTCCCACGTTATTGGAATTTCTTAAAAGTGCAACTTCATTGGGAGTTGGATAATTTAAACCTAATGGCAGATATTCAACTGTACATGTATGAGTTCAGTTCCACTGAAGGATATAATACAAAGTTAAGGATGAACATAATCGGTCAATTAGTCATGTAACTAACTAGCTAATACAAACTGACCATCAGGGTCCTCTATGTTTTTCCAGACACAGTTTCTGACAATTAAAGTGTCTTCACAGCAGGCAGGCAGATTTTAGAATTTAGATATAGTCTTGCTTATTAACAAAGTGGCTGAAGACATAGAAAGGGCAAAACATCATGGTTTGCATTTGAGAAAGCTTATAAGGTAGCACGGATACTGACACGACACGAATATGGACACTCTAACACATGTAGTCTCCAAAATCTAGGACAAAGGGAACGGATCTACATGTTAGATCATTATGTATCTACATACTAAAAATCATCAACAAACAAGATTAGTCAAAAATAATAATCCAAACACATATCTAAAAAGTAGTGATAATATAATGTGTTCCTTATTTCCATAATCATTTTAGAGACTTATACAATAAATTTACAAGTTTATGGAATTTCTAGAGAATCATTATATTTGTCGTTATTATCAACGTGGTGGTGAAACCATGTCAAAATTATGTCACAGGCAAAAAATATGCCTTCAAATTAGACACTTCACCTTGTATGAGTGTCATGTCTACGTGTCGGACAGGGTGACACACTATTTATGAGATGCGAGTTACATATGACTAGGCAAGTTGGGGAATATTCTTACATATTTGGCATTGAATAAAGACATTGGAGTTCTAAAAAAAGTCTCCAAAGTCTTCATTTCAAGGTGACTAATAAGATGAAGGAAACCTCTATTCCTTGCTTTGGTCTTCATGAATGATGTCTCTTTGTTTGTTTGCTTTAAGATGTTTTCCTCGGAGATTGTATTAAGAACATTCAATTAAGGACTAGGTCTCTGGCCTCGAGTTTCCAGGTAATACAAATTCTCTTTCTAGACGAAGATAAATCACTTTTGGAATGGTCTTTTCATTCCAAAGTTATCTGAACCTATCTCTTGGTAAAAAGAAATCAAAGAGCTCCTACAAAACACTGTTCCTCGTCTAAATGAACAGCAATTACGTCAAAGAAATTAGCTACACAAAACATTCTCCAGTCAACTAAATAGCCATGGCATTCTGCTATAGAAACCTCCCCGCTTATAGCCTAAAGTACTAAGTAACTTCATATCAAGATGATAGTGAATAATCATGTCAGTGAAATGAGCTTGTATATAGTTACTTAGAGTTCTTCTTCGTTCAACTTCGATTTTGATTCTAACAGATTCAGTCTCTCGCGAGATTTTCTACAGTGTTGCGTATTGCGATGACAAGATTGACTGTAGAACAAATCTGACAGTGTTTTCCTCCACCTTTCAATCTTCCGATCACAACTCCTCATCTCCTCAGGAAATAGTAGGACACAGGAAAGTAATCAAAAAAATGCTACAAGAAAGCAAAAGCAGACCTGCGGTTTGGAATCAGAAGACGAGGAAGCAGACGAAGCATGGAGACGATTGTCGGTTGTGCGGTCGATATGGAGAACAGCTTTGACGGCTGAACGAGGAAGCGGTGACGGCGAGGGGAACGCTCTCAGTTTGCGAGTTCGACGCTTAGGTTTGCGGCGGAGAGGGACGAGGTCGAGGAGGAGATGAGCGTTGTGGAGGGAAGGGAATGGCTCAGAGAGGCGCAGCACGTGTGGGACGGAAGAGACGGAGTGCAGCGCCATGGTGAAAGAGTGATGAGAGTGAGAGCGTGAGTGTGTGGAGAATAGAAATGGAATAGAGTGGGTGAGTGAGAATTAAGATAAAAGGGAAAAGAGGGAGAGGTCAGGAAGACGCTGAGTCACAGGGGAAGTGTCTGAATCACACACACGACACCAACTCCAAACCTCACTCTCCTCTTCCTCTCTGGACCTGATCTCAAATGTGCGCACTCTCTTTGCGCCACTCTCCCGGCTGGGTTTCTGCACTCTGTGCTGCGTTCCACACTTACTTCCTGGGTTCCCTGCAGTGCGCGCGTGGGATACCCATCTTCCTAGATTCCAGTCTTATTGGAGGAACGTGATTCTCTCTCCCTCTTCTTCACTTTTTGTCGTGCCATTAAATTCAAATATTCAAATTCCTAATCATGAATCATGAGGTTTATTTTATTCCCACAAAAGAAAACTCAAGAAGCAATGTAGTTGTTCTCCCACAGTATAGTTTGACTTTATATTCATTAATAGTTTATTACATTCAATGAACAAATAAAGTTTTAAATATATTTTTAATATTTTCTTTATATTGTAGATCTTATAAGAAAAAAATATATTATGATTTTGTTTTTTCTTTGTTAAAATACATAAAACTGTGTACATCATCACAATAAAAATAAGGTAAGTTTATTCAACTTTTAAATAATACATACCACTTGTTTATTTGGAAAGGTTAATGAAGACGACGGAGATGGAAAGATAAAGAAATGTAAAGAAGAAAGTAGAATTCAGTTGATAACAATAAAAAAATCACTTTGCAATGGCATAAAATAAAAAAAAAAATGAAATTATTGTAATAAGATTGATATATGGGCACAATATGGTATCGGATGCACCAGATTATTTTCTTAAGGGAAGACCTTAGGATCGGAGAATCTCTGTCGATCACACGTTTCCTTTGTTATAATAATTCAATGATAGGATACCTTTTTTTGTTTAATTTTGTATTTGAAAAGAAAAAAGATAACGTCACAAGATGCCTACTAAACTTCCACGGGCAAATGTAACAGCAGGAATAACCTGCATTTCCCGGTTAACATAGATTACAATTTGTTTGCTGGAAGGGAGTAACAGTAACAGAGAAAGTATACGGTGTGATTATGAAATTTTTTTTTTTATTTTAGGTTTCTTTCACCACAAAATTGTAAAATAGGTTCTGTTGGATTTTTTTTTTTTAATTGAATCAAGCCGTTACGAGGAGAACGACATTCATGATGAAGTCATCCTTTCCCTACCGAATTTTTTTTTTTTTTCAAAGTAATGTTGTCATTAGACATAACGACTTTGTTTAAATTAAAAAGTGAAGTCGTCCTCTAACATTACCAACTTCACTTTTCACTTTTTTTTCAAATCAGTTTTACTTATTTTTAATTTTTCTTTTCAAAATTTTCACTATTCATTATTTTTTTTAAAATATCTCAGTTTTTTATTTTTTCTTTTTTTTCAGATTTTTTTCATTATTTTTCCTTTTTTCTCAAATTTTTTCAGTTTTCAGTTTTCATTTTTTTTTTTTTCA
>Ga0214544_1000113_pt1 | contig 112905 bp, 76 predicted proteins | sample CNSS3metaG_FD_160074 | JGI IMG/M metagenome (GOLD analysis project Ga0214544, IMG submission 160074) | Root nodule microbial communities from cowpea collected in UCLA plant growth center, Los Angeles, California, USA - CNSS3 | ecosystem: Host-associated > Plants > Roots > Nodule | place: USA...
TCATTTTCAATCTATATATATATATATATATATATATATATATATATATATATATATATATATATATATATATATATATATAAAGAAATTAATGAAGTTTTATATTTTCATTAAAAAAAACCCATATAAAAATGTAAACGAAAGGTTCTATCTATCTTACCCACTCTAATTATTATTAAAAATTTGGCAATGGCATAATGAGAATTTGATATTTTTTGTCTCCTGACATTTCTTTCAAACTTTAAACTACACCATTAATTATTTAATGTTTTTGTAGAAAGTGGAGTATTTAATTAATGTTACATTTATTACTTCCCAATAACTTTCTTAAAATAGTTATAGGTATGATTCGAGTCATTCTATAATTAAGAAGGGTTTTGATCCAAAAAAGAGAAAAAAACAGGTTTTACACATCTGGTGCCGAGGATAAGTTACTTAGCATGACAGAACAAGCATAAACTTGTGAAAATTTAGGAATTTTGGAACCACAAACTTTGTTTCTCTTCGATCTTTTTTCTGAAACTCATTCGACTATTAACCTAAAATGCAAGTTCAAATCTCCGATGTAATGTTTGGGAGTTCACATGGCATAATATCCAAGGATTCCTTTTCTGGTCAATTTTTATTTTTATCACACAGCGCTTTCCATTGCGTGCATCATGCCGTTTTCTCCACTAAAATATTGATTAGGACTAAGATTCTGCATTAACACTCACTCACAGTAATTAACACCAACACTAGGATAATCTTCTTCTCACATATGTCACCATAAATAGCAGATAAAAAGATAAACTTTGATAGCTAGAAACAGAAACACACACGTTTGAAGAAGCCAACAACTGAAAACCACTGCACCTCGAAGTTGATGACGACGACGATGATGATGATGATAAAGATGAACAACCCGTGTCTCAAAATCTTGTCCACGGTTCTTCTCTTGGTCTCTCTCTTCATCTACGTCCTCGTTGCTCCCTCTTTCTTCGCTTCGCCACACTTCTACAAACACTTGCATTTGCAAGCTGAAGATTTTGAGCTCTGCCCAAGTAACTACACCAATCACTGTCCATGCCAAGACCCCATAAGGGCCAGGAACTTCCCCAAAGCCAAATGGTTCCGTAAAGAACGTCACTGCCCCGAGAGAACTCAAAGGTTGAGGTGCCTCATTCCAACCCCACCGAACTACCAAACCCCGTTTCCTTGGCCTAAGAGCAAGGTCACTGCATGGTTCAGTAACGTGCCTTTTCCCAAGCTAGTGGAGTACAAGAAGTCGCAGAACTGGGTTAGGTTGGAAGGTGACCGTTTTGTGTTTCCAGGAGGTGGCACTTCGTTTACCGAAGGTGCCAATGCTTATATTCATGCTCTAAACCGTCTTCTTCCTGTGTCTTTGAAATCTGGGGATATCAGAACAGTGCTTGATGTTGGTTGTGGGGTGAGCTTAAATATAGCTTAGTTATACATATATGTTGTATCTTGTGCTTTTTCTTTTCTTCCACTATCTTTCTTCAAACTGTTTCACTGCCTTATCTTTATCTTTATCTTCATTTTGTTTTCTCCTCTCTTGTTTGGCTTGTTGTCATAGTGGAAAATATGGTTCTGTCGATGGAGGAGTTCAATTATTTGGAAGAAAACATTGACATTTTAGGATGTCTTTGGTTAATTAAGTACTTATTATCTCGGTAAGCTATTATTGATGAGAGCTTATGTATAGCAGTAACAAACTTTTTCATGAACTGAAGTTTACTAAAGAACATAAGTAATAGGATTTATTGACATGTCTTCTTCGAACTGCACTTTTACTAACATAGGATTTGAATGTTCTATCATGTTTGATTTGCATCGTTTCATACTGAACCTGTTTAGTTCTACTAACCAGTCAAAAACTTGAGGTAACTCAATGTCGGAAAATTTTCACTCTGCCTAATGAAGCTTGGTTCATCTTTTTGGGTTTATTTATCAGCACTTAATTTAAATAAAAAAACTGATTTCTTTTCTAATGAATTAACAGTATGTGTTTCTTATGTTGATAATGTATATATAAAAATTAAACTCCTACTCATCTTTACTGGTATTGAATGTGTTCCAAACATGCATAATTGCAGGTTGCAAGTTTTGGAGCCTCTCTGACTGACTATGATATCTTGACAATGTCACTGGCACCAAGTGATGAGCATCAATCTCAAGTACAGTTTGCCCTAGAAAGAGGGCTCCCTGCAATGCTTGGAGTGCTAAGCACTCACAGGCTAACATTCCCTTCAAGATCATTTGATATGGTTCATTGCTCTAGATGTCTTGTCCCATGGACTGATTATGGTATTACTTTAATGTTTTCACTTTGACACTAAATGTATGCATTACAAAAAGGTTGTCTTTTTTTAATATACTTCTTCCATTCTGAATGTTGGAAAGAAAGTTCTATTTGGCTACCCCATTTATTGGGATGTGGGCATTTTACTTAACATTGATTGATTTACCATGGAATCTCTCACATGACATGGGATTTATATTATATATCTATAGGTCAACTTCATTTAATGCCACAATTAAGTGCTCTAATTTACGAAGCAGCGCTTGATTAATTCAGATAATTTATTGTAGAAAATTTGGTCTGCACTTATGATGCTGCTCTGATATTTCTTTAATTGTTGAAGATGGACTATACCTAAGAGAGATTGACCGGATTTTGCGTCCTGGTGGATTTTGGGTACTGTCTGGGCCACCCATAAATTGGAGGGTAAACTACAAAGCTTGGGAAACAGAGCCTCAGGTGCTAGAAAAGGAGCAAAACGTTTTGGAAAACCTTGCAAAGCAACTGTGTTGGGAAAAAGTTGCTGAGAAAGATCAGATTGCTGTCTGGCAAAAACGCATAGATCGCATCAGCTGCATGAAAAAGTTTCAGACTTTGAGATCCCCCAAGTTCTGCAACTCATCAGAGTCTGACCCAGATGCTGGATGGTAAGTTTGTTTTGCTAAGGTTTCTGTGATCAGTTTTTTTCATGGTTTGTTAATCATTTTTCATCGTATTATATTTATACTTCATAGTTATGAACCATTCAACAGGTATACCAAAATGACTCCATGCATTTTTCCTCTTCCAGACGTGAAAAATGTCCACGAAGTATCTGGTGGCGTTCTTGAGAAATGGCCTACGAGGTTGAAAAGTGTTCCACCAAGGATCAGAAATGAAAATGATGACGACTTCACACTCAAAGCATATACTAAAGATAATCGAACATGGAAAAGAAGAGTGTCCGATTATGGGGTCATGCTAAAATCCATTTCTTCCGGTAAATATAGAAATGTTATGGATATGAATGCTGGCTTTGGGGGATTTGCAGCTGCAATGGTGAAATATCCTATTTGGGTTATGAATGTGGTTCCCTTTGATGCAAAAAGCAGCAATCTTGGCATCATCTATGAACGAGGCCTTATAGGAACTTACATGGATTGGTGCGAATATTCCTTCCCCATTTCCCTTTTTTCTTCAATCTAAAGTTACTTGCAAATTGTCCTCCGAGTCCTTTAGCTACTGTACTATTTCGGGACATATTTACCTTTGTCTCTGTCTGCATCGAAGTGTGTGAATGATGAAGGAAAAACATTGTCTTGGTTGCAGGTGTGAGCCCTTTTCTACATATCCACGAACATATGACTTGATACATGCTAGCGGTATATTCAGCATGTATATGGACAAGTAAGCAAACTACTGAGAAAATTGCATTGTTGATCTTAAAAGTTCTTAATTTACAAGTTTATGATAAAAAATTGAGTTGGTCTGTTGCAGGTGTGACATAAGTGATATTGTTTTGGAGATGCATCGCATTGTTCGTCCGAAAGGAGCTGTGATCATTAGAGATGAAAAAGATGTAATTGTTAAAGTAAAAGAAATAACTGATAAAATAAGATGGAAAGGAACAGTAGTAGCTGGTGACCAAGATGGAACTTTTCATTCTGAAATGATTCTGCTCATTGATCTTAACGATACCGATTAAATTTGTATCTTGTTAAGTGATTTTTTAGTTACCATCAGAAGCTAATTTCTTTTGTTCTTTAAGTCTTTTCTTACAAAAAATCAACGAGTTTCTCACAATATACCTTCCTTAGATTATTTTTCAGTGTATTTTGAAATTTGATTTGAGATCCTCCATCCACGATGAAGCTTACTTATGTCCAAATACAACCAGCTAAGATGTTTTATTATTAATAATTTCAATCAACTCACGGAAGCTATATTACACGTTAGTTCATAACTGCACTCCTTAAAATATATACAAGAACACCATCAATCGTATAGAGGATAATGCCCCGAAAAACCCTTGTAGCAATAGAAGTATCCTTTTAAGGCTAATGAGGGTGAGAGGAAGCTTATATGCTTGTCTATAACTCTTCAAAACCGTCTTCGTCACCTTCATTCTCTATCCTTTGTCCCATTTTTTTATTTTCGCTAAGTTCTGGCAGAATAATCTTGTATTCATGTTTGTTCCTTGGTGACTGGTGGCTTTCATTTTAGAAAGCGGGATACATTTTTAAGCTTCTCAGTTTGAAAATTTAACAGTTGGTGTGGAGAATCCAAAGTATTCACCACCTTAGTGGTTTTGATCTTTACTGTATTGAAGTAACTTACAAAATAAGAGCTGTATAGAAGGAACAGAGTATTATCTTTACTGTATAGAAGTAACTTACAAAAAACGCATGTGATTTTTAACCTGTTAACATAATTAGTGGAACAAAGTCTTGTCTACGCATGATAATTTATAGAAAATATTTACATTTGTACCAAATTAGAGTGTGGTCTTGTGAGATCTTTTCTTGCTTGTCTTGTCCTTGGCCATTAAATTATCAGAATATGAATATTGCTTTAGTTCTATCCTTCTTGTACTCAAGATACTAGAAAAATAGAGTTGTGAACTGAACTTTTACTTGGTCTTGATATCTTTTGGTAGCAGTCTGCTTGAAGGTGCAAGTTCTTTCCTTCCCATATTTTCTTTCCATTTATCATGAGAACATGGCGATTGATGTTATTGCTTTGTGATGTGAATCATTTGCTTCTAACCTATCTTTTTGTGAAATGATCTCTCAGTGGAAGCAACGTTAAAGCTGAAGACTAATCTCTGGAAGCAAGGTAAATTTGTCATTGAAATAAACCTTCTGTGTCATTTGTGCAAATGGCTGCAAGGCATTTTTAAGGTTTATAATGCACAATGCAAAAAATGGCAGGCTTGAGCGGAAAATTTCTGAGAAAAATATGGGTGTTGCTCCTCCTAGCTATGAAGAAGCTGTTGGTGAATCTCGCAGCCCTGTACCCAGTGAAAGGTAAGATCTGTTACACTACAGACAACACTTATTCCCAACAGAATCTATTACTTTTATTGTTTTGATTTCAGAGATGTGGAAACTTCAGCAGCATCTGTTCCAAGAGATTCCCCCTCCTCATGTAAATGATAATCCTAGTCAAACATCTGCTCCTACAAGATCTTCTCCTGTACACAGCATCAGGTGTTATAACTTCCACAGTGGGATCTTTGAAAGTTTTAGGCTAATGAGGGTGAGATGAAGCTTATATGCTTGTCTATAACTCTTCAAAACCGTCTTCATCACCTTCATTCTCTATCCTTTGAAATTCTCGTCTCCATGATTCCATCTGCCATAATATCATTGCCTTGTTATGCTTTATACACACCATTGCGAAATACCATGTAAATCTGAATACAAAGTGCCTCACCTGATCATCAGAATGTAACAGCTGTTCTGCGGCAAACAGTATACTATTATTGTGCCCTGATGCAAAATCTTTACCATAACTCCCTGCAATCTCTTCATAGTTGATCATTTCCACCCGAAATCCCTTGCTCATGAATAGTTTATCCAACCATTGCCTTATATTGGACTATGCAAGAGACAATAAAAGATTTATTTTTGCTCACTTTTGCATGGTGAAGAAAATTATTTTAATGAATTAATTAAATTATTTGTGCACTAACCTTGATTTCTGGGTCTGTCTCAGCTAAGCATGCTGGAAGCTCTCCCAAAAAAAGGGATCCCTTCATGGCCAAACTGCTAATCATTGACAAAACCTCTTCAAAATTTGCCAGTGTCATCATTGGAAATCCCTGAGCAGGAATAAACCTACGTGACTAACCTCTCAAGCAAAGAATCCCTCTTACCCCAAAACCAGCATTGCTTTTGATTTCGAGAGTTTACTAATTGCAGAAAAAATGATAGGATTAATTACCTGCAGGACCCATATGCTTGGTCTACTACCACTGTAGCCCTTAAATTGCATAGCCTGCTCCATGTCAGATGATTCCAGTGGAATATGACAGAATATGCAACCTTTGGGTATCTTAGCCCCAACATCTGAAGCTTTTAAAAAAGACACAATTAGATGTTTTCATCACAGTGAATGCACAACACAAAATAAAAGGACCAACTCTTGCATCCTTTTCTACGGATTTTTGTGACCCCACAACGAACCAAGGAAATGATTTTGTTGAATTTATAATAAGAACGTTGTAGTCTACATAGAACAGTTTCCAATTGGATTTGGATTCTTTCCTAAGCTTTTCCCTAAATGAAAGAGAAATAAACAAATATTCCATTGCACATATTGAGTTACTTTGTGTCTACCTTGCTCTTTGTATGCTGTAATCATTTGAAAATACTTATCTGACTAAGAGAATCCAAATCCTGATCCATCTAGCTTGCATGTGTATTTACAAGGTTTTAGGCTCACACTATTGTCCCTATAATAAACATTGCTCAATGACATTTAGATTTGACAATGATAGTGCTTAAAAGATTATCGTCCACTAGTTCAACAAATGTCACCTTTAAGCTTCTCAGCTGCAAACTTAAATACAATTTCAGGGGATATGTCAAATATTATGGTCGAAGTGGGCCACTGAAGTCTGTATGGGCGTGTATCCATGCCATCAGTCAAAAAAACTAGCTGCGATTAAGGAAAATTCATATCAAACGATGCAATGTCATCCAATAAGTACTTAATGAAAAATAGTAATTTAAGAGGCTACAAGATTATCCTCAGAAGCATACATACACTAAGCAAATACCTGCTTTAGTCCATCAATAAGACTAACTGTATGAAGCAGCTTATCATCAATGAACTTGGCTGCAAGACAGTAGGGATGCAAGTCCGGAATCACATCCTCGGGAGTATTATCAGGGACAAAACAACCAGCATATGGGTCTAGAAACAGAGGCTCTGCACTTGCGAAGAAGTGATACTATGAGACACGTTGATCTTGTACACCACGGTGACATGACAAAATGCAGCATCTAAATAACAATGCTTTATCATTTGCTTCAAAAAAATGTGATATATGCAAACTCACACACATATACTGAGAGAGAGAAAATTAATGATACATTCACACCTTCCTAGATCAGACACTCCATTGCCTATTATTTTGTCTTTTTTTTTTTTTTTTCTCAACAGATCATATCACCTATCAGAACTACATTTCTCGTTGCTTTTCTTCTCTCGATGTTAAAAAAACAAATCTTTTTCCAACAGTGAACTCAAACAACCTACTTTGAATGGTGACAATAAAATGCTAGCTTAGCACAATGAACCTACAGCTACCATTTGCTGGACTATTCCATGTAAAGATAAAGGCTTTTGTACTTTGAAGCAAGAAAATTCAACCATACTCATGCATTATTATCATTCATCATCAAGACCCCTGAAATGCCCGATGAAATGTCAAAATGAGATAGAATTTCCTAAAGAGAGTACAGTGGAATGAAAGGCAGAGATGGATTAATTTGCCTGGTCGAAGAGATTCGTGGTACCGAAGAGAAGCAGAAGCAGTGGCAGAAAGGAGTAATGGGTCATTGTCCGGGCTGAGTTTTGCAGTAGAAACACAGAGCTTCCTCTTAGAGATGCATACAATTGAGGGAAGGTTATTAATACAGGCTACAGGGAAAGCTTGTGAAAAACCCATCAAGCATTTCAAAAGGATAAGGGATTTGAGTTGAGAGCCTGTGCAAGAATGGGAGGTGACAACCGATTCTCCCCCATGACAATCGATTCTGCTGGTTCAGATCTGATTGTGGATGCGTTTGGAGGAGGTGCTGGTGGCCGTAGTTTGTTTGTTCACCGGTGCTGTGGTGCGTGGACGCCGGTGGTGGAGGATCCCTGATGATGCGTTTGTGGACACTGGTTCGTTGTCCCGTTTTGTGAGCTGGTGGAAAGAGACGAAGAAGAAGCTGGTTAAACTATTTAAATGAGAAAAGTTATATTATCTGAATTTATTAAGTGATTCCAATTAATTTTAAGAGATTTTTTTTTCCGTGAATTCTTTTATTTGATGTCAGTAACTATCTTTATAGGGTTTTGGTTTCTGGTATAGAAAATTTCAGTTTGTAACGTGCTACACATATATAGGTAGGGCCTGCAATATTTAATAATCATGATTATTTTTTCTAGGTATTTAACTTTTTGCCAAAAAAAAATGTAATCTTTGTAATTTGTAATATATAGTTGGCTATTTTTTTAAAAATAATTGATATTAAATATCCTAAGGTGAAAGCTTTCTTCGATAAGGATAGTTTTAAAATGTTAAAATAAACCAATACCCGTTTAATAAAATTTTTCCTTTTAGAAACATAAAAAAAATATTGAAAAATATTTTTATAAGAAAATATTATGGTTTCTTTAAAAAATTAACAATAATCTATATTTAAATTATTTAGTAAAAATCATCTTATGTAAATTGTTGAAGTTTCTATCTTTCTATTTTTCTGTACAAGTTAATTTTAACTTATAAAAATATTTCGTTTTCAAATTTTGCCTATAACATGAGTAATTGTTCTTAAATAGGCTAGATGTACTAGGAAAAGCCAATTTTCTTGCTCCTTCCATTTTTTCTTTCTTTTGCTTAGTGTTTTTAATAATAATAAAAAACTCTCTTTTTTTTTACAAAATTACTATCACACGTTTTTCAAGTTTTTTATTTATTTACAAAATTTCTCTGTTTAGTTTGGTGCAGTTATTTGCCAATATTGGAAAACATTTTCTATATATACACTAATGTAATAGTAATGTGAATCCATAAAATTTAGGAGCAATAGCTTCTGAATTTGAAAACTGAATTTGAGAAGAAAATAGGTACACTAGTTATGGTAATCAATTGTTGTGTTTTTACCTTGTAATCGGTAACTACATTTTGAAGTTCAATTTTTATTTTCTATACCTAAAAACAAAACCTCACTTTGTCCCTCACACAAGTTAAATTGGAATGAGTGATCTTTAGTTAACTAAAACATATCTCCACATTATTATTAGATTGGAACGATTTTAGTTAATGGTAACATATTTAAAAATTCAGTCTCAACATCATAAGTTAAATTAAAACAAAGTTAGAATTTAATTAAGTGGACCATATCCAAAACTCAATCTCAATCTCATACTTAAATTGAAACCAGTTATCTTTTGGCTAATTGTAACAATGTATGAATTGTGATAGATTTTACTTTATTTATTTACTTTGTTTTACAGAATGAGGAACAAGTTATTGATTCAATTTAAAATAGATAAGATCTTTAAATTCAGCGTCATTTTTTTCACTAAGTTCAGATCACTGAGAACCTGTTACAATACATATTTTTTTTTATTTCAATTTAATCATACAATCTTAAACAAAGCCCATGATAAAATTATTAGCTAATTTCAATTCAAATAACATAAAAAATTAACAGAAGCCTGAAAATAAATTTTAGGAGTAGTTACAATTTTGTTAGTGAATATTTTTAACTTTTTTATTTGTTATTTAATTAATATTATTATCATTTAAACAATTTAATATTAAAAATAGTCATCTTTTAATACACTCGAGATTTTCTTAAGTGCGTATTTTGATTAAAAAATTTGATGCATACTTTTTTAATTTTAGAAGTCACACATAATTACAATATAAAATATTTTGAGTCACATAATTATAAAAAATTTTAAAAACATTTATAGGCTATGAAACTATAAGATATATGATACACAAAATAGATATGGTAAACTTCTTATTTTATTTTATTCATATATCCTTTATACTCTATTATATTATATAAATAAAAACATAAATATTTCCTAAAATTTAATTTAAATAAAAATGTATTAGATAAATATTTTTAATAATGGGTCATATAATAAATCTTATATTTTTTAAAATAGAAGCTAAAAAATAATTTGTTTTTTTATAAAAGAAGATAAAAACACAAAATTCAAGGTTTATATTTGAATGATGATCATCAACGTTGAGATTTTTTTTTTTATTTGTCGTCATCCATGTGAAGTATTGATCATCGGATCAGTTTAATCAAATTAAATGTAATTTTTCACCCTTTGATGCATCTTACAAAATATCAATCAATAATTATATGTGAATGAATTAAAAATAGTTAAAAATGATTTTAATTTTTTTTTAATAAAATTATAAAATTATTGATTTGAGAATTTTTTTAACTTTTCCAATACATATTTACATAGGATATTTATATTAGAGTAGTTTCATAAACATATAAATATGCAAGTATAATTTAGTTTATTTTAATTTTTTTGGGAAATGAAGAAGGTAAGTTTAATTCTTTTTTATATTGTTTTATGTGGATTTTTTCATCCTTGAGTTAGGTGGTGAAGAGCTAAGACATCTAAAGATCAATCTGCAATCCCTAATTCAATTTAAATTCTAATTACAGCAAAATTTATTAAGAAGTAAACTGTAAAACCCATATAAGATGATATTTTATATTAATTTCAACTCAAAACTTTAAAACAGTATGGCACATTTTTTCATACTTTCATGTTTCAACATTTTATATCATCTAAACTCACTTATATTCTCAATAACTTTAAAACGTAAAAATCTACCCAAAGTGCATTTTATAATATAAATTCATATAAATTCAATCTTAAATGTAGAAACTCATCCAATACTCTAATCACAATGTTTATTTATTTTTAATTCTATTAATTAGTGAATTCACATATTCAATTGGCATACATCAATTGACTAAAGCAAATACATTTATTTAATTTGATGCATTCTATATTAACAAATAAAAGAAAAAAAAATCTTTTAAAAAATTGACAGGTTTTTCATTATTTTCCAAATTGGTATTTGAATTTAAGGAACACCTCATTTTTTCAGAAGTTTTATTGACAAAAATATATATTTAACAGAAAAACTATTTGTTTTTCAAATCAAACTTATTCAACCATGTTTAAAATATTTACTTCACACTTTTTAATAAATCATACAAGTCTTTCTACTAATCCTAGATAATTAACATATTTTTTTATATTATTTTTTCAGATTTATGACTTCATTATCTTCTTATTAGTAAAATTATAACTTAAACAATTGCTTCAATTCCATTTCGAAAAAGAAAGAGCAAAATACATATTTACTGTTTTTATTAAATTCTTATATTGAAAAGAAAAAACGCTTTCTCGTTCCATTCGATGATAAAATATTAATTTCATATTATAATACTTTTTATACTAATCTTTATTGTTTTTCATCAATTTTATTTATTTACAATAATGTTTGAAATATAAGAACTTAAATGGTAATATGTTATACCCTTTTTAAAATTTTAGTACAACTAATTTAAGTGTTTTGTTTTCATGCAAATTATGTCGATATGAATTTTATTTTCAGAAACACAAAAGTATCTATTAATTATTATGTGTTTTTTTTTTATAATCCTATTTAAATATAACACATTTATCACATACTTTCCCTTTAATAATTAGGTCTCTTAAAATTATTCATAAGATCTGTTATTGATCAGTAAAAATGAAAATATTCATAAAATTTAAATATATTATTTTGTGTCTCCAAATTTATCAGTCAAAATCTTTCAAATCATATAACATGGATTCATTTTTTTTAATACGTTAGATAATGTGAGCTAGGAATATATTACCATTTAAAGATAATTATAGATTTGTAGGTACATGGGTGAATTTGACCTTTAATGATTAAATTTGTTAATAATTTATAATTTTAGTAATGTTCTAATTATTCAATCTACAAATTCTTAAAATAATCTTAGTTGATTCGTAAAAAGTAATCTAAAAGAGTAAAATTGCATTAAAGCCTATTTATTTTAAATATAATACTGCAGATTAAACAAGAGAATAAAGTTTCCCACTATATGAACATGGACAATATCAGTAACATTAACCTATTATCTTTAACATGGAAAATAATACTAATTTATTAGAAAAACATTTTAGGGCGTGGTGTTAACATTTTATAACGTAAACACTGTTTCCTCTTTCGCCGCGCATTAGAAGGCATTGAAGCCGTGTTGTGTGGCGGCGCGTAGCATTCCCTCTCCCTGCGGTCTCGTGTCACCGTCAGGTATTGAAATTTCTTTATGTTAGGTTTAGGGTTCATGCTTTCTACTTCCTTATTCTTCTGTACTTGCTCAGAGGCAGAAGCAGATGCAGATTGAAGGCATAGTAACTCAGCAACCAACGATGGGGTCACTGAAGAGAAAGTCGCCGGAAGAGCCTTCAACTTCATCTTCGCGGCCACTGCACGATTGTGTGCACCACGTCTCATATCCACCCGGTTACACCCACCCTTCTTCGCCGCCCACTCAAACGCACGCAGAACCCGCCAAGAAGTTCCCGTTCACTCTCGATCCCTTTCAGTCCCAAGCCATCACTTGCCTTGAAAACGGCGAGTCCGTCATGGTCACTATTCAAATTCAAACGACATTCTGTTTTCTTTTCTGTTTTGGTATTTTGATTATTGATTTTCTCACTTGTTGGAGCTGTTTGTGTAACTTAACTTAGGTGTCTGCACATACCTCTGCTGGCAAAACCGTGGTGGCGTCGTATGCTATTGCTATGTCCCTCAGAGATGGGCAGCGCGTCATCTACACTTCCCCTATCAAGGCTCTCAGCAACCAGAAGTACAGAGAATTCAAAGAAGAATTTTCTGACGTTGGCTTGATGACCGGAGACGTCACCATTGATCCCAATGCTTCTTGTTTGGTAGGTACGCTGCTCCTAGGTTTTAAATTGCGGTTGCCGTAGCTGTTTTGTCACGTGTTGTGGACAAATGCTGAGGTCATGTACACCCGACAAACCTTGTGTTGTGGTGACTGACGGGTTTTTAGAACCTTACGCCCGCTTTTCCGCTTTTAGTTTTCCTTAATATGGACCAATATATTGTCTCTAAATTGAAATTTAATTGATTCAGGTCATGACTACGGAAATCTGGCGTAGCATGCAGTACAGAGGGTCTGAGATCACTAGGGAGGTGGCTTGGATTGTTTTTGATGAGGTGCATTACATGCGTGATCGTGAGAGAGGCGTGGTTTGGGAAGAGAGTATTGTTTTGTCGCCCAAGAATTCGCGTTTTGTGTTCCTGTCTGCCACTGTCCCCAACGCCAAGGAATTTGCTGATTGGGTGGCAAAGGTCGTTGATTGATTTGCTCTCTATTACATTAATTTTGTGCCGTTTCTCTTATGTTTTTTGCTTACATACAGGTGCATAAACAACCTTGTCATGTTGTCTATACTGATTACCGACCAACACCCCTTCAACATTACATTTTTCCTTCTGGGGGTGATGGTCTATATCTGGTTGTGGATGATAAGGGTAAGTTTCGCGAAGACAGCTTTCAGAAATCTTTGAATGCTCTTGTTCCTACCACTGAGGGTGATAAGAGAAAAGGGAACGGCAAGCGGCAAAAGGGTTTGGTGCTGGGTAGAGCTGGTGAAGAAAGTGACATATTCAAGATGGTGAAAATGATCATTCAGCGTCAATATGATCCTGTGATACTGTTCAGCTTTAGCAAAAGGGAGTGTGAGCTTCTTGCAATGCAGGTAAAATTCAACTTGCTGTTCATTGTCAAAAGAACTATTTATTTTCTATTCATTATCTCTTATGTGCCACTGTATCTCTAATGTCCTTTGTGTATCTGTAGATGGCAAAAATGGATCTTAATGGGGATAATGAAAAGGACAACATAGAACAAATATTTAATAGTGCTATGGACATGCTTTCAGATGATGATAAGAAACTACCCCAGGCAAGATACTTCCTTAACTTGGTGTTCTCCTTACTTCTCAGGGGCACATTACAAATATATATTCATATTGCTGAGTTTTAGCACTTCTCATTTCTCGAATTATTCAAAAAATAAAAATAAAAATTAGAGGTTCTTATTGATTTTAACTCGGGGTCCTTCTTTTGTGAGGAAAAAGTTGAAACAAAGCTCTATTTCCATTTATCAGTTCTATTGCACCCTAAGAAAGCAAGAATGTCAAAAGGCGTAGTGGGCTTAAGATTTATTAGGCCTGGACTATTAGGGAACTTCACAAAATCCCTGTTGGATAAGCTTTGATGTAGTTGTGGTTCAAAACTCAACATTTTCTTTGCTTTGCACAATTGGATATGGCAACACACTTGAAACAATCAGTACATGCTAAGAACATAATCCTGGCCCAGATCAAAATTTCCTTCCAACGATGTTATTCCTTTTAATTTCCATTTATCTGCTCCAACCAAATGCACCAAACAATGTAAAGACTGTATGCTGATATTTTTTAACCTTAGATTTGCCAAAGTATTTAAAACTAGGTAGATAAAAGTAGAACTGCTCAAGGGTAGGCAGGAATATCCACTGTTCATGGAAAATTGAGAAGAGGGTTACTTCACAATAGTTGTTCCTTGTAGCATGTTTGATTTTGCTTAAAGCTAGGGAAATAGTTTCTTATTTCTCGAAATCTCAAAGTCTCAAAATCGTGGTTATTTGTTCAAAAAAATTGAGCCAAACACATGCCTCGTCTTTAGCAAATAATTGTTTCATTCAAGTTAAGCACTGCTGTACATAGAGCACATAATCTTGGAGCTTTGGATTTTTATCTATAGATAATTTTTTCAAGAAGGAATTTTTTGTGGTTAGGGGAGTGGGCTTTGGGGAAGTGTTTAAGAAGAAAGTCAGTGCAGTCCATGAGCTGAATTCTTGTCATGCCAACCATAGCTATCTGTCTGACCAGAGTAAAGTGACTGTAAGTCATTCACCTGTTGTTACTGAAGTGTAAATTCCACTTTTAATGAGGACATTGAAAATTGTTTATGGGGAATTATAGATTTTATGGTTGAGGAAAACCTATAGCAGGAGACGTTACTTGCCGCCGAATCCTCTTAGAACTTGTTTGATATTTAAGCTTGTCCTTTCTTAACACCTTTGCCTTCTGACTAACTGTCTAGAAATACAATAATATCAATGTCGTTGCATGTTGTGTCACTTATAAGGTATCCTTATCCTTTGTTTATTTTTTCTCTGTATTTATTTTCAGGTTTCAAACATGCTGCCTTTGCTGAAACGTGGAATAGGAGTACATCACTCTGGTTTACTCCCAATTTTGAAGGAAGTGATTGAGATCTTATTTCAAGAAGGGCTAATCAAGGTTTGTGGAAAGAAATCATGAGATACGACACTTTTTTCATCTGTCCATGAACCTCTGATATAACTGTGTGCTCATACCTTAGTTAAAGGCATAAAATTACATACCTCTGCTAAAAACATAACTACATGCTGGTAGACAATTTTATTAGGGGTAATGGTTGATTAGTTAGGAGCAATTATGGCAATTTGTTTGCAGACATCATATCATATCCACCCCTATATTATTTAACTATATAAGTCGAAAAGTGGGTGTTTTAATAAAATGTTATTTTTTGTTGTTAACCCACATGAGTTTAGTTTAAATCTCATACTAGTTGGGGGTTCCCTATCCTCTCTTTTTTTCTGAATTGTTTTGTTCATAATTTTTAACCTACTGAGATTACTATTGTATTGCAAATATTTTTCTTTTCTTCTTCTGTCTTATTATTATTGATAGAGTTAACAATCCTTGTTTGGTTGAAACTATGAATTCTTGCAATTCTAACTAAAAATATTTTTCTTTAGTGTTTGTTTGCCACGGAGACATTCAGCATTGGTTTGAACATGCCTGCAAAAACTGTTGTTTTCACAAATGTCCAGAAATTTGATGGGGACAAGTTTAGATGGATATCCAGTGGAGAGTATATTCAAATGAGTGGTCGTGCTGGTCGAAGAGGCATTGATGAACGTGGGATATGTATCCTCATGGTTGATGAAAAGATGGAGCCTTCTACTGCTAAAAACATGGTTAAAGGGGCAGCTGATAGTTTAAATAGGTAAATTGTTGGTTTAATTTAATTTTAAAGAGTTTCATATCTTTCAAGGCTCTGCAAGATAAGGGTTTACCCTTCCATTTTTTTAGAAATATAGTGTCAATGATGGTGAAACTTTGCAAAATGGATTTCTTGTTGGTGCACTTCACTATCCACTACTTATTAGTGGCATAGACTCTTCAGTGTTTCTGGTGAATGCCAGGTTAGGGAAGAGTCTGGGGCCTTTTATCTTATGCACATAGTTTAAATTAAAGGGACAGTTTATAACAAGACTTAAATTTAAATCTTCTTAAGGTGATGAAAGCGTGCTGTGTTTTTGACAATTCCTGCATCTTGAGATTTATTTTGATGGGTAGTATCTTTGGGGTAGATTAGGCGTCTAACTCCCAGTTGATGTCAAGCTCATGGTGTGTGTGTGTGAGAGAGAGAGTTTGTCTTACAAATACTTTGAAGAATCTTTATTGTTTGCTTTATTCTAATTGTTTGTTTCATTATTTCTTTTTTTCAGGAGGATATTATATCCTCTTAATTTTTTGTAATCATCTTCTCTGTCTTAGTGATTTTCTTCTTCTTTTATAGAATAAATAAAGCATGCTTTATGCATTTTTAAATTAATGAATGGACATTCTAGAGCTCTTTACTTATTGACCGTGCTGATGCTGTCAGTCATTAGTTTTCCTATTCATTTAAAAAACCTGATAATTCTACAGCTTGGTAAATTCTCTCTTAAAGGAGAGAAAGATAAACCAAAAGGTGAAGAATGGAGTTAACATCTTGTTCTGATAGTTCCTTGAATTGTGGCAAAAGAGCTTGTTTTACAAGCCTTTATTGACATACACAATAATTAAAATAATATCACTTCAAGTAACAGATGAAAAATCATATAATAATGGAAATATACTTACATATCTTACACTCCCTATTTTTCTATGACAGCTTATTGTGTGAGTGACCTTGATGTTTAGTAACTCAAACCAAGTGCAATATAGGTTTTATTGGTAATTGGAAAATCATGCATTGTATCTGAATGTTATGGTGATGTAACTTGTGGCATAAAAGATAATGCCACCATAATGGAGACTGTTTAAAACCTAAAGCATTTTTTTATTTTTCATATTATAGCTTGCATAAATAAATTATCTTTATTCTAACATTCACATTGGCCTTCATGTGCGTTTCAGTGCCTTTCATTTAAGCTACAACACAATTTTAAATCAAATGCGGTGTGAAGATGGTGATCCTGAAAAGTTGATTCGTAATTCTTTTTTTCAGTTCCAAGCTGATCGTGCCATTCCTGATCTTGAGGTTTGTTTAAATTATGAAGGCTAGAAATATGAGTTGTTATTTTTGCACGGTTGGGTGTTTTGTAGTGTGATGAGGTTATGCAGATCATTTGCTATTTGTATTTTCTTTTATCAGCAAATGTTAGTTGTTAGTATTTTGTTAGTGAGGGGAGTTGAATCCATGACCTCTCCCTCCAACTAGTCTTATAACTCTGAAATGTTAGTGGGTGGAGTTGCCTCTGATGCATATGATATTCTTTATGATTGTGGGTTTAAAATATGAGTATTTCAGTTTGTTGACCAATCATCACAACAAGGATTTATGACACCCATCCTGATTGAAGCACTAACCTAGAACAAAGTTTTTCTTTCTTTTACTATTGGTTACAACAGTGGAGTACTTAGAATTACAAATCATCTCTGTTTTCTACCCATTTGATCACGCATTTGTCTTTACTGATTTCCTATCTTAGGAATAGAATGTGTACACCTTGTTTCAATATGTTAGCTACGGGTTTGGAGATTCGAAAATGGATTTTTAGAACCTGAGATACCACCCACAGTCCAATCTTTCTCAGGGAAGAATGTCTCTGGTCTTCTGTCCCTATCTCTTTATAGTCTCTCTGCCAAATTCTGTGAAATTACTGACTTTGACTCTCCCAACCCAACTAACAGAAATCAGGCCATTGGAATAACACAATGTTCAGAATCTTAGGACGGGATGTGCTCAATGGTTCTAAAGAAGCCCTTGTCAAAAGCGCGGGCTATACGCCATATGAATAAATGAACTTCTCATTTGGCTTCTGTGATAGCAATCTGTATTATATATCCCTTTCCTTCTGTCTTTTAAACCTGTCAGACTCAAACTTTTTGATTGAGTTGGTCTAAATCCCATTTGGTTGAATTAGTTCTTGATCTATCTTACTCATTGATCACATGGTCTGAACTTTATCCTTCCCTCTTTCAATCTTGAGAAGGTGCTCTCTTTGTCAATGCTTCAGGTCTAAATTGTTGTTCTTGATGTAATACTGTACTAGTACTACTTAATAAAAGTTAACCCAGTGATATGCCTCTATTTTAAGTTGATTTGGGTATGATATCAAGAAAAAAGTATCACTTTTCTTTCTGTTTTTTGTCTGTACAGAAACAAATAAAGTTGCTTGAAAAAGAGAGGGAATCAATTGTTATTGAAGAAGAAAACAGTCTAAAGGATTATTTCAATCTACTGGAGCAGCATAGAAATTTAAATAAGGAGGTCCGTGACATTGTGCTATCTCCAAGGCACTGTTTACCTTTTCTACAGCCTGGGAGGCTTGTTTCTCTTGATTTCACTTCAAGTGATGAAGATCTAACCCCCGTTTTTATTGAGGACCAGTTGACTTGGGGGTTGGTCATTAATTTTGAAAGGGTTAAGAGTGCTTCTGATGGTAAGAATTCTTAATGATTTCTAGTGATTTGTATACACCTTTGTATGTTGAAATTTAGTCTGTTTATATCATAAAAGTAATAATAAAAATTTCAGATGATGCAAGCGTGAAACCTGAGGACGCATCTTACAATGTTGATGTTCTCACAAGATGTGTTGTGAAGAAAGATAAAATTGGAAAAAAATCTATTAAGATTGTTCCTCTTAAAGAAGCTGGAGAACCTCTAGTCGTTTCAGTTCCTATCTCTCAGGTAAGTATTTTTAAATTGTTAACAGATGTAATATATCTGCAAGCTTGTGACTTCAAAATTTTGATTTTTTTTTATGAAATTGCACTTCAACAAAATATGATCTTTCCAAATCTATCTGAAGGTTTAGGTATGGTTGAAAAATAGTAATATTGTGAACAAGTGGAAAATGGAAGAAACATGAGATGGAGAGATCATAGTATTTCATATATGACTTGGAATCTCCATGGAGAACAGAATAGCAAACCCACATTAACACATATTTCACTTGAAAAGGAATAGAAAAACCAGAAAATTGCTCCCACCATATTTTTAGTCTGTAGTTGCACTTCAGAACAATGTGAATGCAGAATAGATCGTACTTCTATAAGTGGAATTACCACCAATGACATTTAAAAGTACCAAAAATGTGTCTTAATAAATGTGTGTCATACTGTCCAATCTATACATTATTTTTAATTATGATTAATAAATTATTGATGTTTTATTGTTAACAGATCAATTCGATAAGTAGTCTTAATAAATATGTGTCATACTGTCCAATCTATACATTATTTTTAATTATGATTAATAAATTATTGATGTTTTATTGTTAACAGATCAATTCGATAAGTAGTCTGCGTTTATTTATACCGAAAGATCTTTTGCCATTGGAAGCACGAGAAAACACACTGAAGAAAGTGTTGGAAACTCTTTCTAGATTTGGTGATAAAGGACTGCCCCTTCTAGATCCTGAAGAAGACATGAAGGTATTGTGATCATCTATTCATTCATTAGATTTTTTTTCCCTTTCTTTCTTGATAACACAATCACCATTTTAATTTTTTTTCAGATTCAAAGCAGCTCATATAAAAAAGCATCTCGTAGGATAGAAGCTTTGGAGAGCCTATTTGAAAAGCATGAAATTGCGAAGTCACCACTTTTAAAACAGAAATTGAAAGTTTTACAGAGAAAGCAAGAACTTACTGCAAAGATAAAGTCCATTAAGAAAACATTAAGATCTTCTACTGTTTTAGCTTTCAAGGATGAACTTAAAGCAAGAAAGAGAGTTCTTCGGAGGCTCGGGTAAAGAAACTTGTTTAGTACTTTATTTTTTCCCCACCCTTCCTCTTTCTATTATTATGCTGCAAGACCTAATAGTCCTGAAAAGAATTAATTGTTCCCTTGGAATATGATCACAATTTTTGTGCACAAATGCAACAAAAAACTGTTTGTTTTCTTTCTATTTTGTCATTTGAAGGCTTCTATTCCCCCGATATGTTGGATTAGCCATCCTCTACTCTTTTCTACTATTTTCTTGTAGTGTTTCTTATTCCCCTCCCCAAAAGAAATGCCACACATTGGATGTTAGTACATAACCGTTTGCTAATTTGTTTTTTCTTTTGTGCCTGTAATCACTTTTCTTTGCTTTAACCTCGTTAAGTCAAAGACACCAAACCATCTTTACATCAACAGTTCCATATGTGTTTGGCGAATATTTCTTAGAACTTCTGAATAGATCTTAATCACTTACAGCCAACTTTTAAAGTCCAATTTGTGAATTTGGAAAATTTTGTATGTTTTGTTGATGAAAATGATATTCACGTCAGATCTTCCTTGCAGATATGTTACAAGTGACAATGTGGTCGAGTTAAAAGGGAAGGTTGCTTGTGAAATTAGTAGTGCAGATGAATTGACTCTAACAGAACTAATGTTCAATGGTGTATTTAAGGACATAAAGGTGGAAGAGATGGTTTCTCTCCTCTCTTGTTTTGTCTGGCAGGAAAAAATTCAGGATGCTGCCAAACCTCGGGAAGAACTTGATCTGCTTTTTATGCAATTACAAGACACGGCACGGAGAGTTGCCCAACTTCAGCTGGAGTGCAAGGTAATGACAGAATAATAATGCATTGCATATCTGGCGTCTAAATGCACACTTTCTTTTTCAGGTTTTATTTTGGAAAATCTAGGTCAATGATTGTATAAACTGAAAATTAGAAAAGTTTTATACAAGTTAGTTCAATTTTGAGGATGGATGACTAGGAAAACCTTATAGACATTTTGATCTCTTCATTTTTTTTTCCAATGCAAATTGATCTGATATTCAGTTATGGTTCCACTTGATTTGACAAAATGGTGGACTTGTCTACTACTTGTCCATACTTACGTAATGGGGTTCCTTTTGGTTAAATGCGCTCTTTCGTCCTTCTTTTGGTACATCCTCTGCCCCATTTTCTCAGTCCTTTTGGAGGGTATCTTTCCTAACCTGGTACAGGATCTGATTTTTCATTTAACTTTTTAACAAATTACTCCCACTGACCGTGACATCTTCAACTAAAAAATCATTGATTTTCATCTTTGATACTCCTAATTTTGAGTTAGGTCCTTAGTTTTCTGTCTGTCTTAGCCATTCTGTTTTCTCCCTCCATTCCTTATTGTAAATCATTTTTAATTAATTCGCATACATGAAAATCCTATATTTGAAATACTATCCAAAATTACCTTTATTTGAAAATCCTATAAATTTTATTAATTTATCTTTTCAATATTAGTGATTGAGGGTAGACTTGGAAAATGATATTTAATGTTTAAATACTTTTATATACTGACTTGTGAAAAGGAATGGGGTATATCCTTTTATCCTTGGTTAATGTCCAATACACACTGCTTTTCCTTGAACACTAGATTTATCTCAACTTTGTAAGCGTCTCAGTGTGTCTGTTCACTATCTTGTAGCTTTCTGAAGTGTCTCTTTATTTTCAGTTGTAAAATGCGTTGACAAGTTCTTTTTCCTTTGACTTTTTTCTGAAAATAAATAGGTGGAAATTGACGTGGAGAGTTTTGTGAAGTCGTTTAGGCCTGACATTATGGAGGCTGTTTATAGTTGGGCGAAAGGTTCAAAGTTTTATGAGATAATGGAAATCACTCAAGTCTTTGAAGGTAGTTTGATTAGAGCAATTAGACGACTTGAGGAAGTCCTTCAGCAATTAATAGCAGCAGCTAACTCAATTGGGGAAACTCAACTTGAGGCAAAGTTTGAAGAGGCTGTGTCCATGATCAAGAGGGACATTGTCTTTGCAGCATCCCTGTATTTGTAGTTCCTTCAAATTATTTATTACAGATTTCGAAAGAACGCACATTGATAGAGGCAAATGCAGAGAATCATGTGGAAGGACACCAACTACATGAAATCACCCTGCTTGGTTTTGATCTCCACTAACACCTGAAAATATATAAACCCATTGTATTAGATTTAACTTCAACGACATATTTGCTCCTCTTCTGTGAAAATGGAAGGGAATACTCTGAAGTGTTCAATTAAGTTAGATGTGAGTTTAGATGAGAGCAAGAAATCAACCTTTAGATTACAGATTGCTTGAACTCGATTGTCCGATATAGATCCATGTAAAATAGAGTCCATTTAAAGCGGGAAATCAATTTAGATGATACATCGAGTTATTAGAGATTGATAATGGAAAATTAAAGATTATTAATGTGCACAACCACGAAATGAGTTAAGTGAAATTTCTTTGTTACGTCATTCTATTCTCCAAATTCTCATCTTAAAATATTTAAACCTGTACCTGCAGATTAAGAAAAGAAGTCATTAAACCTATCAAAGAGGCAATACATTTTACATAAGGCAGTCATTTAAATATTATCAGGTGAATATGCTATAATTTATATACATGGTTATAATACAATTCGACAAAAGTACCTTACAATGTTACATAAAAGTTGTAACAATTTTAGGAATACATTTTTATTGTTCTACCAACAAACTTAGTTAAATTGGTGTCTAAAAATCACTAATAGGGTGCACTTGAATGAGAATATTAAAATTTCAGAAAATTTGAAAAGCTTGAAATTGAAATGATTAATTTAAAGTTTCTTAAATTACAAATTTTTAGTTCAAAAGAACTAATTCATACCATTTGCTAAAAAAACATTGATAACCAAAATTTATAAATATTAAGTTTTTACATCAACATTAATAGCGATAAGATAGATACTATCAAGAATTTTAAGTTCCTTTAAAATTGAAATTCTATAACTTCTTCAAATTAAATATTTTCTAAAATTCTTTACATGAATCATAATCACATTTGTTGAGAAGATACACAGGGAATAGCCATACAAAGTTTTATTAAGAGTAGTCAGGTAAACAATCTTGACAAAAAATTTGATAAAAGCCATATACATATATTGGAGTAACATATAAAGCTAAGCTGTATACATTAACTGCCACATTCCCCACCCCAAGAAACTTGTAATAGATACAAGAATTCTCAGCCAAGTTATTACATGATTGGGCCATTACAAAATGTATAATTTTACAGACAACAAAATACTAGATCCAACATCCTAAATCTCTTTTGCCACTTCCTATTTATTTCAGAATGAATGGACTTTTTGAAATGTAAAAAATACATCACAAAAAATCGCTCCCGGAACCAATAGGAAGTGGCGCAAAAAGATTTGTACGCATTTGCCTACAAAGCAAATCAGCATACTGTGCGCCCATAGCACAAACAAGCAAGGTAAAGGTTTTTTGACCATTTTTCCTGTACACAAACAGAACCCAAGTTAAAACATTTTACAAACGACATCAACTACATCATTCAACAACCATTACCTTAACATGTGTGCTTGGAAATTGAGATGTGCGCAGAGTTTCCTGCGTTTCATCACCTGGCCTGCGCCTGGGAATGCTCAGTATGAGAGCAGATTGATCCCATGTAGCAGCAGTTGCTGTAATCCTATAACCATTATCCCATCTTCTGTGGATTCCCTCACTAGGATAGAGAAAATCAAGTTCAATAACCTACATTTGAAAAGTGGATAGTTAGAGAACAAGTATTAGATCCAGTGACAGATTCAATGACTGCATTACAGACTATTTCATCAAAAAAGAGCAGTTGAATTTTGTACATAACCACTAGAAAAAGCAATGAATATATGAGTAAGCAACTTAAATAATTTAATTTCAGAAGAAAAATTCGAGCCAGACTCTCAGAAAGCATGAATGCATATCAGGCCGAACATGAGACAAGTTATCAAATATATATCTTTCCCCTCTAACTTAACCACATAAAATTTAACCAATTGACTCTTAGAAAATCAGTATCAAGCAAACTTGAGATGTTTAAAATGTACTAGAGTTTCTTAAAGTCGTAGTTTGTCGACAAATCTAAACCTTGGAACTAATGAAACAGGAAAGTGTAAGCTAGCCAGAATTTTCTTGACAAAAATCAACCCATTTCAATGAGAATACTAGCCCTTTGAATTTACAAACAGCTCTGGTTTATTCAATAATATACAAACATTCAGAACGTAGAAAAACAAATAATTAAAGAAAAACTTGGTTACATATACAGAAGTACAATATGAACAACAAACCTGATCAGTGTATCCAGAATTTCGAGACATAACAACACCCCAGCGACTTCCAGCAGTGGCCATTGAGGTCACATGAAAACCTTCTCTCCACTTCTTGTTTATCCATTTGAATGGGAAAGAATCACTTACTTTGTATGATTGTTGTGTATAGTGCGTGCCTGCATAAGTTATACCACACATCACCAAAAATCAGATCTAGCAACAGGAGAAAGCTTGTAAGTAGAGATCTGCAGAAATTCAAATCTTTGTCCACAGAGAACTGTAAGCAAAGCTCACAACGTAAAGACACAATCAATCATTACTAAGAAGTGTTGTTCATCCTTTACAATGTAAGGCTAAATTCTCCCTCTTACTCATAAATTTGCAAATAAAGGAAAAACATTAATGTTGTCGTAATTTACGACAGCTCTACTACAAGTATTAAATTGATAATTTGGTTGTAAATACTGTATAAATATTATAGTAAATACTGATTCGCTTATGTTCAGACACAGCAGTTATCTTTCACCCTCTACTTATTCACATCATGTTCTGCTAGCAGAAGCAAAGAAACCATGATCTGTCCACAGTAACCTATCAGTTCCCACTTCTCACCAATAGCACCCCCTCTTCCATTGACTAAAGATCATCCGTGCCACCTTTTCTTATGCAACCCCCAACCTTCCCTCAACCTCTTTCTGAAATCCCCAATCTAACCCAGACCACAAACTAGACAACACAGTGTTCACTCCTATCTCACTGTATTAAAACAGACAAACCCAAATGCATGTCATAACAAGTGGAAACTAAATATGCGGTCAAGTTGAAATCATGGTTATTGAATTGAGATTCAAATCGTGAATAACTTTTTATGTATTTTAAAAAAATCCTTAAACTTAAACAATCACTTATTTTTATAAAAAAAAATAAAGAATATAACAAAAATTGTATATTAAATTTTTTTTTCTATTCCAAAAAATGAAATAAAAAAACCTTAAATAACAACTACTGAAATATAAAAAATATAATAAATGTACACTGATATAAATAATATTGAGAAATTCTTATAAAAGAAAAAAAAAATAGAAAGAAAATATTAAAGCACTAATTTTATATAAAAAATAAAAAATATAACAACACTTTTATATTAATTTAAACAATAATTATCCTTTTCTAAGAGATAATATTAATTTTTTATTGAAAAGAAAATAAAAAAATAAAAAATAATATATAAATTATGACTGTATAAAAGTATGTTGGTACCATTAAAGTTGTCAGAGATAAATAAAAAAATAAAAAAGAGATGAAAAAGCATTTTATATTTTAAAATATTACTCTTAAAAGCCTACTCAGAACTCTCTAACGCTTGATCTTCACACTCTTCTTCCTCCTATGTCCATCTTCTGTGGTTCATGGGTTCATCTTCTCCCAAGTTGATTTTCTGTCCCTTATCTGTTCATCTTGTCTCATCCTCTCCCTTCTCACTATTCATCTTCACCTGTTCTCTTTTTACTGTTTGTCTTCTGTGTGGGTTCTATTATCTGATGTTCAGCTTCTCCACCGTTCATCCTCCCTGCTGTTCATCTTCTCCAATGAACTTTCATCTTCACTGAGTTTCTTTTCCTATGTGTTTCTGATTTTTTTTGGTTTTTTGTTTCTTGGGCATGAATAGCATGTAACCAAAATAAATAGTGAATCACACGATTTACATCCGACGATGTGTATCGCTAGGGAGGAATTATGTAACGAATCGAGATTCAAATCATACGATTCTTACAATTCTAACTACACTGATTGAAATTATTCCAAAAAAATCATAGTATTGAATAAGATACATCATCATTTTAAGGGGGTAATAAATAGTCCGTTATCAACCATTCATAAAAACATAAAAAGCATACCTTTTGACATCACAACAAGAGAGCTCCCATTATTAGCTCCTGCAATAGAAGTAATGTAATAGTTTTTTTCCCACTGCTCCATGATCCATTCCTGAAAAGAAAGAGTCGCATTGGTAAGATTCATCATATGAAAACAAATAACAAATTATAGAACATGTCCTGATTTATATTATATCATATAACTTCACCTTATGTAAGAAAAATGGTGACAACTTATAAACTTGACTGGAAAAACCAGTTCCAGCATCCATAATAAGTGCCCAGAGATTGGAACAAGAAGCCACACAACTAATGAGAAGCCCATCTGCAATCCCTCTCTCCACATGTTGCGCTAATCTTGCATCCGCTACATTATAATGGTACCTAATTACAACAAATTCAGAAGTCAAAATCACACTCATGAAAAATGCTCGAGCAGTAGACACCATGGTTATCCAAATCACAATTCAACTCGACAAGTTTACATTTCTACATCATATTATACAAGTTTGGTTGGATCTTCAGTTGGAAGTTGATTTTGTGGTCTCATTCATCTCTAACTTGTTGCATAAACGTTTAAAAGAGTCACCCACAGTCGCAGATGTGTGGAGTAGAGAAAAATTCACTCTTGAAGAACCAATTGCATCACGTGTAATCAACAGTGAATATCATGAAGAAATTGCATTACTGAAAGGAGACTTCATGGCTATTACAATTATTTCACTTGACCTTAAAACGCATTAATAGTGTAGTTGCATTAGGTTAAGCTGCACACGAGGAATTGGCAAGGAAATTGGTGGGCGAGGCCACAACTAAGGCCCGTGTGATTTTTTTTTAACATTTGTTGGGTCTTGGCTTCATTATTGTCAGGTCATGATTACTTGGTATCGTATTGAAGTCCAATATATTTTTCAGTGGGTCGGTTAAGAAAAGGTTTAAATGAATTCTTTACTTGTTAACTAAGAATTGCTACTTATTATATAATAATAATAATTAAAAAAAAACAATAAAAGTATTTAAAAGCATAACATACATAATATAACCAAGCAATTACAAACTAAATAAAGAATAATATATGATATATAAATTAAAAAATAATAAACTTAATAATATAGTATTTTGTTCCTTCAAAATTTGGGTGTAATGTGTTGACTCTATTGAGATGCTTTAGATTACTATTTTGCTTTGTTATGAAATTAAAATATTGAATATTATTTTACTATTGATATTTTAATGATTTTCAAGATTAAATAAACTCTTGACGGTATACGGAAATTAAAATTAAAAATAATATTTTGCTTTACTAAAAAATATATGATATAAAAATTAAATAATAATTAACTTAATAATATAGTATTTTGTTCCTTCAAAATTTGGGTGTAATGTATTGACTCTATTGAGATGTTTTCGTTTACTATTTTGCTTTGTTATGAAATTAAAATATTGAACATTAATTTACTATTGATATTTTAATGATTTTCAAGATTAAATCAACTCTTGCAAATTTACGGAACCTCCAAGGATTCACGTAAACTCCCAATTTTAACAACCTTGGTACATACTTTTGCCTTCAAGGTAAAGCAGAAATTTAGTTCACATAAGTTCAACTACTAGAAGGACTCAACTTATGCATACAAAAAAAAAAAGAAAAATCTCCAGTACAAAAAGGGTTCCAAAATGCACTTAAAATCGGGCCTGTACATAAATATATGCCAAACTGTGATAAAAAACAAGTGAAATCAAATTAAAGGTTGGGTTGAGCCAACGTAAAACTAAACCAAACATTTGTCTGACTTAGAAAACATTTTGTTTGACTTGGAAAACCATTTTGTTAAAATATTAATTTAAGCAAAGTGCATAAGAAAAAAAAATCAGATATCTATTTACTCAATTAAAAGAAGGCCCTACAAAAGAGACTGCTGCTCTACCTTTGCTTCATTGGCTGTCTTGCATTGTAGACTGAAATCCATTGTGTTGCAGGAACCCCCAAACGGACCTTCTTTTTGGGCTGTGAATCATCTTCTTCTTCAATATTCAATCTACCCCTCTTCTGCCCAACCTGGTACGTTTTGTTTGAGTGAACAAAAGGATCACACCATGAACACAGACCAAAATCATGATAATAAAAATAGTGCCAAAACATAAAAAAAGCTCTACACTATGTTATAGGAGAGGCTGCACCACAACAAACAGAGTTGCCACATGCTCTACTACCAGCTGTTTAATAATACAAATTACATAGATGAATGGCTGTCAGCGTGACAGTGGGTGAATTTACTAAAACTTCAGCCAAGCCCATTAAGCCTGATATGGTTTACTAGTAAAATTTGCTTGTGTCACACTGCACCATACAATATAACTTAAATAATTAACTTTTCAAAAGAAGAACATTTATCTTAGAGAGTAAGAGAAATTTCTGTTTGTAGACAGGAAAAATTCCCCAACTTGGTTCCATATAGTTTCCACACATGCGCACACATGTACAAAAAATAATAGAAGACTGATCACTCAGAAAAACAGATAATCTAAAACCAGACAGTAATGATTATACCTTTTGAGCACCTTCAGTATTAATTGGCCTCAATGCGGGATTTGGTCCAAGCATACCATCAAACAAAGAAATTAACTTAGAATAGTTAGGTTCTTCGTCAAATTTCATGTTCACTACAATCTCAAGGAACTGCCTAAAAGGAACAGGGCAGAAACAGCATAGCATCTCAGGTGATGTTCCCATCTTCTTTTTGCAGACAAGGAAGGATTTGTTATCACCCTAAAATTAAAGGAAAATCAGATTAAGACAGTATATGTAGAAAAACTCAATCACCATTCTCCATTCTAAAGTGTTTGCAAAAGGATAATGAAAAATCATAAATTCTATATATAAAAATTCGACCATATGACTAAGCATGTTTATGGATAAACACCTTACCTAAACGCTTAGAGTACAACCTCTGATCTCATCTATAACAAAAAAAAACTAACTTCACACAGATTAAGAACAGTTAAGAGCATGATACTTTACTAATCACTTGATAATCTTTCTAAAATGTCCTTTCAGTAAAACAAAAAAAAAACATTATGATGTTACCAAAAGTCAGACATCAATTAAAGTTAAGGTATTTCAGAAAAGAATCACTAAATAAAATGAAGTAAAAATAGTTCACAATTCCTTATATTCAGGAATATAAAGTACGATTTTTTTTCTTATAAATGAGAAAGGAGGTAGTAACATCTATACAACACTTATTTTTTTAGCTTTTATAAACGAAGAGGACATATGGTTAAATTACTTTTATACAAGTTATAAGCTGTTTTCATAAGCTTGAGAGCTTATGGAAATAATAAGCTGAAAATAACATGCGAACACATTCTAAGTTACTTTCATAAGCTCCTCCATACAAGGTTATCAAATTGAGATTCAAATCTTCATCCTAAATTTTGAATCATGAGTTGTAACTAGTACTGAACTGCAGTATTCAATTCAAGGAAAACAAAATAAAAATAACTTCAGATACACCATACAGATTATTACATAAATAGTGTTCAATATATAGTTTTCAAAATTGGAGAAATGAAATAAATGTTTCCTCGATATTGTAAATGGAGATGATTGGAATAAAATAAATTGCTAAAACAACACTTATTTCACAATGTATATACCTGATAACCTTGCCAAGGTAACCTGCCTTTATGAAGGAAAATGAGTGTGTAGGCAAGAGATTCAAGATCATCCCTTCTACTAGCAGTTCTTCCCAGATGAGCATGAACACTGGCATAACGAACAGTCCCTCTACAAAAATTACAAATGTAAGTCCGAAGCAGTTTGATAACCATGTCCATGAAACAAGAACCGCTATAATAGAAAATAAGATAAAATAATAATATGAATTCAAGAGAAAAAAATTGAAAGAGAAAAGATAACCTAAACATATCAGGACGCTGATCATATTCAACATGCAGTCCACTGGACGTGTCTCTCCACTTTGTAGCTGCAAAACAAGTGCTAATAAATAAGAAGAGTCAAAAAGGAAAGTGCAGATACGGATGAAGTGTATCATCCTTGAATTGAACCTACTAACCTAATCCAAGGTCCACAAGATACAGTTTCTTTTCTTGTGGTGTAGAAGGCTGACCTAGTAAAAAGTTCTCCGGCTTTACATCACCATGCACATAGCTATAATGAGCAACAGGAACCAAATATCATGTTTGGAAACCAATAATCAATATAACAAATCAAAACACTCAGATTATGGCAAACAAATCAATAAGAAAAGGATTAATATAAAAAATAAATTGCTTTGCGAACATACCCTCTAGAGTGCATCTTCTCCAAGATTGACAGGGACTCCACTGCAATGCAGGAAACCATTTCTGCAGACATCCTACACATTCAAAAGACAGCTGTCAACAAAACTTCAAAGAATAAACAACGATTGACTTAGTCACTCTAGAAAGGAAGGAAGAAGTGAAGAACAATAAAACGAACTGCTTCAACAATAATAATAAAAAGAAAGAATGATTTGGTTCCCCATATTAGTGAATAGCCAGTCTACCTAATGACATTTTGTTATTATTTGTCGGAGAAGTAATAAATTAAAAAATAGTAGGTTCTCTTAAAGGTTAGCTTGAGAATGAAAACATGTATAATATCTAATTTTTTCACTGTTTTGGCATTGAGTATTTTTCTCATGGTTCTAAACAGAACAACGTATGCTAAATACGGATTCCAACTTTTCAAAGTGGGCTTCATGACATGAATACCCATAATTCCAATAATAACTTTTTGTTGCAACCTATAGGTTGAATACTAATAAGTCTTGTAAGTATCACTTGTGATAGAGAGAGTTTATAGGATTTATGGTAACTGCCTTTGCTATTTTTCCATTTGTGTCTCTGTATAGTATTACTCAAAGATTGACCAAGATAAGTGAACTGTGCGCTGGTTGCAGTTCAAGGATGGTTCATAACATAAAAAGAGTGGCACAGCAAGTACTGCAATAGAGATGGCAAAATACATAATGGAAGAGAAAAAATATGCATCATATTACCATATACGTCATTAATAAATGTAATGGATCAAAAGTTAAATTCGGTAAGTATTTACTTAAGTAGTCATTTATATAAAAACAAAAAGGGAATCAAATTTAGCTCAAGACAAAACCAACTTTTTGGATAAAAGAAAACCAAAAGATGACATCACAAAGAATTTAATACAACAAACAGACCATCAACAACTATTGCAACTCCAACTTCTTTCAGTCATTCCATTAGTATATTTATTTAATATTTAGTAGTATATGCATGTAGAAGAAAATGAAGCTAAAGAAGGGGTCACCTCACTTCCATATAAAAACTTTACAATAAATACACAAGAACAATTACACTAGTTTTTTTTTAAACACGGCACCAATAAACAACACAGCAGATATAATATGTGAGGTTAGCTTATACTCACGCCTGACTTGAAGAATTCCAAACATCCCACAAGCTGGGACCAAGCATGTCCATAACCTGCATACATAGCCACCCAAAAAAAAGGTTATGTAGGTAAGTTGGCGATGAAAATATGAATTGGCTGTTGTGTAGACCATACCATTACGTAATATTCTCCTTGCCTCCCCTTATAGTGTACTCTAGGTATTCCATGACTGCCACCAAGGGTGCTTTCGACATAAACCATTAAAAGGGTCAAATCCCAGGTCAATTAACTTCAACGCAAACCTTATACATAATCAAAAGCAATTGACAACATATATATTTCTTATAACATAATAATAAACAGTGCACCTACTTGTACACTTGCCACTCATACGGAGGGCCATAGTTACATCCTTTGCTGTTCCTATGCTCAAATTTCAAAGCTACCTGAAACAGGAAAGATAACAAACATGCAATCAGCTTAAAGCCATACAGTATTCTTTAATGTATACAACAGCGAGATAACAGGATAAGCTCTTGCCTCAGTGGCACCGGGACCAGCGGTACGGTCGTTACCACCGGTAACTCGCCTGCCAACAAAAACCTGTCCAAATCCTCCTTTGCCAAGTTTTCTCTCCACTTTGTAGACAGGCGACCCTCCCACTTGAACCTGCGGAGTGAAAACAAGTATTATAAGTATTCATATATTAACATCACTAAATAATGGTCAAACAAAAATTTAGTAATTAAAAAGCAATAGAATACCCTATCCGGGAAAGGAGCTGGGTTAGCATCATCTTCTTGCGCAACACCCTTGTTTGCACTCAGGCCACCACTCTCATCCCCCATCGCGCCGCCTTCAACTTCCTTCTTCGTATGATCGGATATGACAATGATCGGCTTCTCCTCTTCTAATTGTTTAGCCGCCAAACGAGTTCTTGGCCTCTCCGCCGCCGCCGCCGCCGCCTCCCTGGCAACTGCAGCGCGAGTCTTCACGTATCTCCCCCCCGAAGACGGTGGTTCCGAGCTTCTACGACCAACCGGAGCACGACGTCGTCGCGGTCCACTACGAAGCTCCGGCATTCTCCAAACCCATGCAATCGATTCGCAACGCTAAGATCATTATATGCTCATGAAAGCTTCGACTGGCTATTCATAGATGGAATTGTTGCAAAGCAAAAGCAGAGAGAACAGAAGAAATGGATGGAGGATTAGGGTTAGGGTTCGGTGGTGGATGAGGAAAGTACAGCATACAAGATTAAGATGAAAAAGGGAAAAAAGAAAAAAGCAATACAACTGATAAAAGAATAAATATTCAAGATAGAAAAAATAAATACAAATGTAGCAAATTTTCATTAAGGAGTACGAAGGTGAAAAACCAATTTACTGGGGACCCCACTTGATCATAGGACATAAAGATTCATAGTATTTAGCAGACATTCACATAAATTCATGGTAAAGATGTACTAAATTAAATTCATAATTCATTGTTCATTTCTTACATAAAAGTAATTGTATCTATCTACTGGATTGTCCTATCAGTATCAATAAATTAATTAGTGGACTCCGTGTGCATTTTTCTGTTACTATTTTAATTTTAATTGTATATATTTGGTAAAATAAAAATGTTATTTGCTATTATTAGTATGTGTTATATGTTTACTTTTATTCTATGATAGTAAAATAATAATTTTAATTGACTCTAGGTAACCGGTCTCTTAAAAACCGGTTCAACAAGTTACAGGTTTCAAAATTTTTCTATAAAAGAGTCTTTAAGTCTCTTATGTTGGGCAAGAACTCTCGACCCCTCTCTCACTCTATCTCTGCCTTCTCTCTACTTATCTCTCTCTTGTCTCTCCTCACCTTTCCTCTCTTGTATACTCTGTTTTCAACATAAATAAACGAGGAATTTCAGACCTATCCCCCCTCCCTCTGGAATCTAAGTAAGTTTTTATGGAGTAGTTTCTTTTTAGGCATTTACGGATGCCTTGAGTAATATTTATTAAAAGATGCGGTAATCATTTAAAGGCTTAAAAACATTTTATGTACATAAATTTATTTTTTCTGCTTTTACTTTCCTGTTAGCCTAAAAGTAAGTTTATGAGAGAATATCTAACCGGCTCTGCTAGATTTATATTCTCATAAACTTACTTTTAAAGGTTTATATTCTCAATAAAACCTTTAAAAGTAAGTTTATGCCCAGAGGTAGAGCAAGAGAGGGGTCGAGAGTTCTTGCCCAGCATAGAGGACTTAAAGACTCTTTTATAGAGAAATTTTGAAACATGTAACTTGTTGAACCGGTTTTTAAGAGATCGGTTACCTAGAGTCTAAGTCATCTGGTGACGTGGTTTATAGTTGAATTGTGTGTTTTTACCCTTCAGTCTATTACTCAATTATGAGTAAAATTACTGTGTCACAGGAAGAAACATTTTATTGTCCTCTTTTGGAGACTACCGTAGAAATCAAGTCTTCGGGATCTTCCTCAAGTATTTTGTCTGAGTCTTCGTTGTCAGAAGGGAAAGAAGATCCAGGAGTTCCTTGTCCATGGTTTCCTGTTTCTTCATAAATTTCTCTGTATATCCTTTCTTTTTCAAATCTTTTAACCAGTATCGAATTGGCTTCTATAGGGAAAGGATGAAATTTGTTTCCCATAAACTTTTTCCAGTATATTTTGGTGTTTATGGTTTCTTTTAAAAGGATGTATTCTGTATTATCCTTTCTGGAGAAATTCCAATTGATCCTTCAATGTAAGCTTTCCATAGTTGGTACTGGTATAGCTTTTCTTTGTTGAGTGACAACCCTTTCAAGGAACCGTGTTCTAGATGGACATGGGCCTCTGGATTTGACTCTGTGAATAGTTTTATGACATGTGTTACCACACTATCAGGGGTTGTGGCGCTTTTTGGAAAGGAGATGATTTGTAAGCAGATATTGGTCATATATTCTGTCTGTATTTCATTTACTACCGAGTTTATTTCCTGGGTTAGAGAGTTGAATTTTTCGGTTGGTGGGATAAGAAGTGTTTGGAGACATCCTGCCTCTAATAATAGTGAAGGACATATCATTATGTCTCTATATAATTGATTTTTAAAGGTTTTTAAATCAATTTGAGCCTTTCTAAAAATGAATTTTATTTGGCATGTGCACTTTGTGGTTACTGTTTTGCAATAGTCCGAAGACTCTTGGCATGGTGTTTTAGTGTCAAAATAGGTATGGGGTTTTACAAATAATCCATTGTAATTTTGTGTTTCCGCATGAACTTCAAACAAGAACTCTTGTATGACCTCAAACTTTGCAAGGAAAATGTTTGGGTTCATTTGTGGTGAGAAGCTACAGGAGGTAGCATACGTATGTGTTTGGGTCCTTGGTTCAAATGTCATCCCTGTTTTTATTTTTTCTTCATCAATGGTTCCCATCTTTCAGGCCATCTGGGCTTCTTCTAAAGAATTAAAGCCTTTGTAAGTAGACCAAAATTGGTCTTGTTTTGCCTCAGAGAGATCTTTGAAGGAAGTATAAACTCCTTTATTTGGCCCTGTAATTAGGGCATAATGTGTAAATCCTTTCCCAGAGGGAGAGGTTGGTGAAGTTAATAGAACTCCTTTGTTATCTGCGTTGCAGAAATTGTATAGTGCGCTAATGATGCTTTGTTTCACCTTAGTAACTTGGTGTTCATTTTAAACTGTATATTTTGGAATATTCCAAATGTTGTCAATTAAAACATTTAATTTGACATTTATATTATCTCTACTAGGAAAATGGTAGGTATTTGTGAGTATTGGCAATTCTTGTTTGCCATACTTTGTGTATTGTTCCACCACAAAGGGGGACTTTACTGGTTTAGGACCTAAAGATCCTTTCTTTGTGTTTTGTATAAATTCCATTTTGGAATATTTGTACCTGCAATATAGAAGCAAACGGGTTAAGCAATAAAATGTCTGAGCCTTTGTAGATGATACTCCAAAACTCTTATGTTAGCCTTGTAGGAGGCAAGTGTAAAATAATATTGGAAAGGATTTTGTTGGCATAATTTTGTTTTTTGTAGCCTTAGGCAGAATATCCTTCTTTTAAACCTTTTTATTTGTTTAGTGATTTTAATGGCAGGGTTAGGACTAAAGACAGGACTAATCCCTAATGGTTGTATTCGTATTCTGACCCGAAATCTAGGAGGGATTTCAGGATCTTGGATACGCAAGATATTCATGTATTATGGCTGTATAGAAGACTTGTTGAGTCTCATTTTTGTATGATGTACCTGGAAAGGATATCAGCAAACATATTGTCAGATCCTTTGATATGTTCAAAATTTATAATTTTTCCATAATTTTTTTAGTCTCTAAAAAGTAACCATCGTCTGTGAGGTTTTTTGTCATTATTTATTTGGTTTTTTCCATAAGAAACAATTGCTTCACAATCAGTTCTAATGGTTATTTCTGGTTTATTTATCAAAAATAATTTAAATGCTTATAAGGCGTGTATAATTGCATTGACTTCGTAGTCAGTGCTGGTCTGGTAAACCTGTGGTTTAACAGTATATTTTCTAGAAGCATATCTGCATATTTGTTCATTATCTTTTGACAATTTTTTTTTTTAGGATAGCTCCCCATCCTGATTCACATCCATCACATTCAACTACTAAGTAATCTGAATCTAATGGTAATTGTAAAGTAGGTAATTTGCTTACCTTTTGTTTTATATCCTGAACCAATTTTATATCTTCAGAATTAAACTTTCTTTCTCCTTTTAGAGAAGTTTTATTGTATAAAGGGGCATTGTATTTTCCCAGATCTGGGATAAAACTTCTAGCATAATTTAAGAGTCCTAAAAAGGATCTTAGGGTTTTTATGTCTTCCATTTTATTAAGAAAGTCTTGGATTTTCTTAGAGATGTGAGGTTGAAGTTTTATAGTTCCATTACCTATTTCTGTTCCAAGGAATTCTATGAAATTTTTACAAATCTCCATTTTTGCTTTTGATACAATTAAACCATATTTTTCGAGTTTATATAATACCTGTTTTAAATGAAGGTAATGATCTTCTTTTGTGTTGGAAAAAATTAGTATATCGTCTATATAGACACATGTAAAAGTTTTGCAGTCATTGGGTCTGTACTTGAATTGTGTGTTTTTACCCTTCAGTCTATTACTCAGTTATGAGTAAAATTACTGTGTCACAGATAGAACCATTTTACTGTCCTCTTTTGGAGACTACCGTAGAAATCAAGTCTAAGGATATTTGTTACCATTGTAGTTCTATCATAGATATTTTTATTTATTTTCATAAATATTTGTTATTGTAAATATTTTTTTTAATTTTGAAAATAGCTAAACTTTAAAAGTATCACTTAAAAAAATTACAAACAAAATGCGTATATGAAAAAGAAATGTATTTTATGTAGTTGTATAAATGCAAATTTTTGTTTAATTTAATTATATAGGGTCACTAGAGAATTCAATTTTTTTTTCCATAAAGTTGTAATATGTAATAAATTAATAGTTTATCCATTTTATTTGTTTACCACGTATGTTCAAAATTAATAATAGCAAATAAAAATATTTAAAACATTTTTACGATTTTTTAATTACCATTTGAGATTATAATTATTCAATTCAAGTTTTTCTTTTTGTCGTAAACTAAAATTGGAACATGAAAAAAATTGAAATAGGTTATTGTGATAAACTTTTAAAAAGGTTAAATATATTTTTATATCATTTAATTTTATCGTGGAATTAAAATTTGTCATGTCTCAACTTTTCTAATTTTAATTTTCAAACATTTTAAAAATTTTACATGGGTGTATTTTGTGATAGTTGAGTATTATTTGTACACTAAATTGTCTATAATATATGTTTTTTAAGCACATGAAAATATGTTATCAAATTGTTTGAAGCGTATCAAACAAGTACATCAAATCGTAAATTACATTAAATTATGAAGTAATCAAATTATTTAAAGCATATCAAAGAAGTACACCAAATCGTGAATTACATTAAATCGTTTATGGTACGTCAGACAACTAGTTTGAAAACCATTAGATCATGAAAGTACATCACATGATTTGAAATTTAGTAAGTATTATTTTATTATTGTTAAATTAAAACATGTAATCAAAGTCCTAACCACAATATGTTTTATAAGATAAAAAGAAAAACATATTTGGTAACAATGAAACTATATGACGTGGTTTAATTGCAATAAGTTTCGTATAAAAGGAATTTATCTTTATTCATGGTATAACATTGAAAAGGAATCAAAATAATCACGATATGTTATTTATATTATGATATGTAATTATATTTTATATTGATTTGTGTTTGAATAGTTTTCTTTCAAAAAAAAAAACTTCAAAGTTTTCAACTTTTTTATTAAGCTTTTAATCAACACTTATTAAGCAATGTAGTGCTGAAATAATATGGTTCACCAAATTGATTGAAGAATGTCATATCATAACAAATTTGATGAAGCAATAATTTAATGAGATTTAGCCTCATGTATGATATGAAGAAACTCATAATGATGAGTAGAGAAAGATCCTCTCTTTGAATTCGAAATTCAATGATAAAGACAAAAACTTATTATGAAACATTTAGATGGAATTCTCACTCTTGGAAAATGATTCAAAATATAAAAAAAAAATTTGATTACAATAGTTTAGAAGAAAGTTTATGCATTACAAACCTCGTACTCATAGTCCAAAACATAATTAAGGTTCATCCTACAAGCCTTTTCAAAGTTAAAGTTATCAAATTAAGATAAAAAAAAATAAAAAACACATACAGAGCCAATACAAACAAATAGGCAAAATAACTAAAGACACGAAACAAAAATTTACACAAATTATTATTACAGTTTCAAGTCTACTACACAATCTTTAAGAGGTCTTATTCATAATGTCATCAACAGTCATAATTAAAATCATATATAAAGAAAATAACTTGAAGAAGAAAACACACACAAGTGTAAGACAACCTAAAAGCTTTTATATGATTTTTGTAGGTGAGAAAATTTTTTGTAATATCTCACCACGTGAAAAGCTTAAAGTGTTATCTCTTTCAAATTTTGTTATACTTTGATCTTCCAATGTGTTGTTATGTGTCTCGCATTTTTTCTCTTTGGGCCTAAATTTTCCATCGAGGGACAACATATTAATTATATTTTTGTTATAAAACTCAAAAACACCACCTCATGTTATAGTCAACATCTCGTGCTTCCAAAATGTCAAAATTTGTTTCTTGTGTGACCTTGCATTGTGTAAGTTTTTATAATACTTGTTTGATTATGTGAAAATGATTCATTTAAAACCGTTGACAACTTCATTGATAATTGAGGTAATTGTTTGTTCATGTATTGATTTTTATTGTGCTTTAGGTCTAAAAATAATATCAACGACAAAACTCTATCTATTTACTTGTTAGTTATAATTTGCATAAGAGTGACTTACCTTTTATTTTCATTGCATGTCATTATCACGAGAACATTATATTTAGTCTCATCATCACTTGATGACGTGCATTGAATTAAAACTTGGACATTAGTCTCTCTGTCCCTGTCCTGAAGGTCGAAGCATAAAAAATTCATGGACCAGGAAAGCATTATTACAGTGAGCTATGAGAAGTGACAATAAAAAATGTCGTCATATCTAACCCAAAATTTAGTTCGAAAGAGTTTTACTCACACTCCACGTCTATAAAAATCTAATAAAAATTCCATGGAAATGATATTGTTATTGAAGTAGAATAACTAAAAACAAAACACAATCAAATGAGAAAAGGTTTTATGTGTATATAGCAACTTCTCCTTGATTCAGTCAAAGTTATCCCATGGTTCGCCACTAACGTTAATGGTGCTTGTAGTAATTAATTTCTGAATCTAGTCTATGAAAGTACTCTATCAGCAATGAACTTATCTTAAGTTATCATGTTTTCCTTTGGTTCTCAATTTTCAATGGGTAAGGGTACAATGCATTGGACACTTGTTAAAAACATGGAATTAAACACAAATCCAGGACAGTAAAATAACGTGTATCCAACTACATAAAATAGGCATGCCGCGCTATACTTCAGTATACTGAACATAAAATTAGAGATACAGAACTAGCAACATATCAATAAATAGAATATACTTAATTCAGTTTTGGCATATAAATCAATACTTTCTACACATGAAACTTTAGAAAGCCAGAACACACAAATAAACAAGATAATACTCATTCTTCTCGCGTAGCAGGATCCATTCCAGTAGAAGGGCTGTCGGCAAAATATTCTTGATGCCTTAGATTCACGCCATACTGTTCATAAAAGATAACGAGTGGATTCAATGTGAAGGAATGTTAACATAGCAGCAAAACTAACCAACATGAACGGTATATTATCTTCTATCATAGATCTCAATAAAACACATAATATTGATCTAAGAAGAAGCTTAAAAACATTTATTATACATGGATGGATACACCACCGAAATGGGATAACACGATTATTTGCAGTTTGTTTCTCTTGGCCCAGAAGGGAATGGGATCCGAGAGCTGGCCATGCTTACCCATGGCATGTGTCTGAGACTGACTGCCCCAAACCCTTTGTGAAGATGTGTAAAATGTCATAATTGGGTTAAGACCTTCTGCGCACTATTGAATATTAGCCAAAATTACCATTTTCTATAAACTTACAACAGAGCAAAAAAAGATCTAGATATGATAGCAAAGCAAAGGTTTAAAAGATGAGTGATGGGCTATCACAGACTTCAATGGAAGAGAGCGAATTATTCGTATAGATAGTCAGGAGTGTAGAGTGGACATTATATAGTGAGAGTAAACATCCATAATACAACAATGGATTGCAAAATGAGGAGATAGCAAACTATTCTTACCTCACGCAATGCTTTCGATAGGTCTTCCATTGTCAAAACTAAACGTTTATCCTGTTATACATGATGAAATGTAAGTACTACATATACGCATAATGCAAGTATAGAGAAAACCAATTATAAGCTGTCAAAACCTTTTGCTGCTTGTCCCTTTTGTCTTTTGGAATTGTTGCTTGTCTTGCTTTGCAGTGCCTACAGTTAACATCTAGTCAACTCATCATCCAGCATAGACACATAAAAGAAAGACAAGGCAACTACATGTCTAATAACAATGCACGTATAACTTAGCCAAAAATAAAAATAGTAATGCACTCGTGGATGACTAAAAAAGGGAGAAAGTTGAGGGATTCTACATTGGTAAATTTAAGAAAATCAATAACACTTGGACAAGACAAGTAATAAAGAAAAAGTTGGCCACTAATATCCCTATGAAGACATTAACACTTATTGTCTGAACTATAGGACACTAGGACTCTGCATACATATGTGAGTAGAGAGTGACATGAAATCAAATGAAATAAAATATAAAAGATCTAAGTTGATAAATAATATTTTTACATCATCTATTCAACTTTACTTATGATGAGTCTAAAAAGGAACGTACGTTGTTTACAAAGAAAGTGTTGGACTTCCTACATGGATAATACCAAAAGTTGCTACAAGCTATGTCCCACGGGGCCAAAAGTTTATAAACAGCCCTAATACTAAGCTTCTGAATCACATTTGTCCGTTCATTGTAGTTTCTACATTTAAGGACATTTACATAAGTAGGCATAAAATCACAAAAAAGTAAGTGCGATAGCACAAATAATTCCATACACACTCATTAAAGAAACTAGAATTCAGACACACTCCTAAACTCCTCTCGCAAGCATGAACTAACATTTGAAAAAATTTCAATACTTTTAGGAAACTAGAAATCAACTTCAACAGAAGAATATGTCTAAAGGCAACTAACACACACAGAGTTAGTTGTGATGGCGTAATTCAAGGTTAAAAATAAATAAAATAAAATAAAAGCTAGAAGGTAAAGATTCAACCAAAAACACAAGTAAAATGAACATACTGAAGTGCATCTCCTGCAACTTCAGCAACAAACTTTTGAGTGGCAACAGCTACCAATCTAGTCCTGAAAAAATTATAAGTGTTTCAGGTCAAGCTCACAGTATATGAAGAAGAAATGCAAGGGTCAGGAATCCAATAAATCAGTCAGCAACAGTCAACCAAAATGCCAAAGTGTTGAAAAGCAATTTAGTTTACAACAAGCACTTATTATCCACTGTATTGGAGGTCGAAAACAACAATGCACAACAAGAAATCCAAAATTAAGCCAGTAAGAGTGAAAAGAAAAATAAAATAGCTAGCGTATTTCATCATTTTCCCACTTAAATTGATTAAGAGTGGGCACTCGTTTCCAATATAATGACTGCATCATGTTAAACAATCCCAATGAAAGAGTGAGACACATTAACAATAAATAAATACAAGAGTTGTGATTTGCACAAAAAACATAAAAGAAATATAAACTATTAATCTTGTATCTTTGTTTGTTAATCCACTTATCTGTAAACATCTTAAAAACTCTAAAATTGACAGCTACAAGGCCAAAGGGATACAGCAGAGACGGGTCCATGACATATTTGGGTTCCTAGGATGGTGTTTTTTTATTTCCTTCTAGAGATCGGTTCTGCCTTTGATTTTTTTACAGAAAATATCGACAAGCTATCATAATATGAAACCACGCTAGCCGTCAACATTATGCAAATGCATGGGTATTTTCAATTGAGACCCTATTAAGTTTTCTTGGTTGATTATATTTTCAATAATTCTTTTCTGTATAACTTTTCTGTTAACTAAGTGATTTGAGTGTTATCTTTTTCTGTCATCTTGATCACTTACATCTTGTGTTAAGAGATATAAAATTTTGTTATTAATATAAAATAATACTGTGATTAGTGTTAATCTACAAACGTTCTACCAACAAAACCTCACAAAAAAAAAATTAAGTAAACAAGAAGACGGGACAAGATAATTAAATAGAAACTCGACTAAAAATACCTAAATTTATTAGGGAATTGAAACATAATTAACCCCGAAATAAATAGATTTCTCAATAACTGCCACAAAAAGGCAAGGGAAACCAGCAGAAACCATGGTAATCGATAATCTGTTTCCTCACCAAAAAAAAAAACTTTGCCTAAATCGAATTCCACGGACCCTTATTTTCTGAGGCAGAGCACAAAGAAAAATTGATAGTGAATGGAGATAAGAGGAGGAACCCACAATCGAACGTCAGGACACTGAAACCCGCTCTTGGCCAAGTAATGCTCCACCAATTCATCAGGTATCTAAACAAAGGAAACAGTGATTAAATTGTGCAGAATGGAAAATTAAAAGAACAGAGATAAAGAAAAGTTACAGTGGGAGTGTAATCCATTAAGGAAGCAAGGAAATCAGAGAGAGCAGTGTCATCGTCGCCTCTTCCATCACTCGATTGCGGGTTCTGATTCATCCTTCTTTCTTGCCGATCAATCGCTACTCCAAAAAAGCTTCATAATTTATAACAACAAACTTTATTTGATTCAATAAATTAACAGTGACACATCAAACAACACAGAATGAAGCGCTTCGCAATTCAAACCTCAACTCACTATTCGTGTCTTTCGCTCCTCCCTTTCTCTCTCTCCTTATATCAGCAGAGCCCACATTTTCTTACGGACGAAAAAACTCAACGCATATTTTTTGTTATATGCACCCCCTTTTTCTCTTATTTGAAGAAATGACATGCTTTTCGCGAGTTTTTAATTCATTTTCAAAGATACTTTTCACAAAATAAAATATATTTCAATTTTCTTAACAAATTTTAAAACATGTTTTTTTAAACATTAAAATTAATTAAGTGTATAAGAAAAGTACTTTTTAATAGTACAAATATATATTCTTAAAAAAATTAAAAAAATTAATTAGATAAATAATATATTAGACATACTTACATAAAAATTAATACAATTTTCAAGTCAACAAAAAATTTATAAGTTTTTGTTTAATACGATGTTTTATTTACTTGTCTCAACTCAGCATAAAAACATTTAGATTTGGATTTTCAACCATCGAAAATAAGATGACAAAACACATGACAATAATGTCATTTTATGAACAAATTAAATGATAAAAAAGATATACAAATTTTGAATTCAATCGATCATAGAAATCTAATAAAATTCAATAAAAATGCTCAATTTTATAAATAACTTAAAACTTTATCACACCTTAATTTTAGTATTCAATATTGTAGACATTAAAATACTGTTTATTATGAAAAAAGAAAAAACATATCCTTCCACGATTTAATGTTATAAAATTTGAAAGACCGTACAGAATATTTTGAGTTTGGATTCTCTACTCATTTTTATCTGATGTTCCTTTATTATGTCTTCAAAATACACTGGTGATCATTAATTTTAAAATATCAAAACATATTAAAATTATCTTTACAATGTCAAAACAATGTATTTTTAATGCTTAATAGAGTACAACACAAAAAACTCAGCAGACAAATTACACGTATTTTCTATTAAATCCTTGAATATGTTTTTATTTTTCTTTTTATCTTACAAATTACACGTATTTTCTACATGATTATATTATAACATCACTATAAACCCCTACAAAATTCTAGCTACTTCATGTTATCTAAATTATAAGAAATTTATTTACTTTTTAAAATTATTAATTTAGTTTAATTAGCATCCGATCATTATACAAAATCTATTAAATAATTTATTTTTTACAACAATTAATATACAAATATACTTGTGTACCTTTCTCACATTATTCATTTAGTAAGTGAAACACTTGTACACAATAATCAATCGATTTTAAATGTAGTAAGTGATTTTATAATGATTAGATTAAAAGTGTTAATACTCTTTCTACATTCAAAAGATAGGACCAAGTTGGATAATGATCGATAATACTAAATTAATATTCTTTCTATATATATATATATATATATATATATATATATATATATATATATATATATATATATTTACTGTGTTAGGTTATTTTTATGAACAAACATTTAATACGATTAAATAATATGAACTTTGCACCTAATGTAGAAGACATTTAATAATGACAAGTCAAAACATAATTTTTGGGATTAAGTTGATTACTTAAAGGAAAATTATATTTTAACCTATTTTTTTAATTTATTTTTAATCTAGTACTTCAATCACCGTTAGATTATCTATTTTGATTCTTTTAGTGATATGATGTGATTATCTAATGATGATTGAAGTGGTAAGTTTAAAATGAAAAAAAAAGTAGATTAAAGTATTTTTGTCCGTACTTAAATAAGAAAATGTATAATCAACAATGATTGTTATTTCATATATTTGCATTTTATTTTTTGGGATGCGTTTTGGCATGTTGAATTGTATTTTTTTCTTTATTTTCAATGCATGTATAATTCGATTTAAATACCACCTCTTATGGATATTGTTGCCAAGTTACACGTTAGTAATGTTCAAAATGTAAAAATACTATTTTTAAAACTATAATAAAGGTGATATTAAGGATATTTACATAATTGACAAATAAATATTTAATGATTAAATAATATTTTGGGTTATTCGGAAAAGCGAGCCGATAATTAATCAAAATAATATGGACCAATAAATTACGAACTAACCTAACTTAAAAAAAAAAGTTTCTCATTACAAGAGGACGAATGTTTGAATATAAAGGAATTCAAGCAAGGTTTAAAGGTACGTTTACAAAAGTCAACACACGAAAATAATGGTTAACAAACAAACATAATACATTGTACGAACAAATGAAAGAAAATATCTCAAAACAATATCTTTACCATTTAAAAAAAATATAGCATATACTCATTAATTAAACAAGCTAACTTAAAAGACAATATTTGATATTGATCACTCTTTAAACATAACTTATTAAAAAACAAACTTTTCAAACTCTAAGATTTTTTTATTACCCATATCCGCTCATACATACAATAAATATAATTGATTTACTTACTGAATCTATATCTATATATAAGTTAAAAGTTATCTTTTTAAAATATTCTATCAAACAATTGATAATCTACTTTTAGATGTAATATGATTATTATTATTATTATTATTTTATATTTTAAAGAAAAGAGAGGAAGACGGATAAAATGTTGTCTGTAAAGTAACGGTAAACATTTATTAGATGTCAAAATGCTATAAAACTTACACAAATTATTGTAAAATTATTTTTCGTTTACCTCGAATACTTCTCGTAATAATTAATTCTACCGGTTTGTAATAAATTTCAACAAACTTATATTAAAATCAAAGGGATAGATAACCACACGACATTAACCGTTAATGCCAGGTGGATAGAGTTTTTCTTACCGTGGGAGTGCTCGCATTGGATAACTAGTTTTCAATGTTCACGTACCTATATATACGTGGGTTGGGTATCGTTGAATAGCAATTACAAATCCGTGGCGCGTCGACTTTGTGTTGTGTGTGCTTCTCCTCCAAAAGAAGCACCACTCACTCATGCTCGCGCTGCGTGCGGTGCTGGGAGAATCGGAAGAATCCAAAACCGAAACGTACTCGAAGAAGATGAAGTTGAAGATTAACGTCAAGACTCACTCTGTTTTCCGAGTGAATCCTCAAGATACGATACGACTTTGTGTTGTGTGTGCTTCTCCTCCAAAAGAAGCACCACTCACTCATCCTCGCGCTGCGTGCGGTGTTGGGAGAATCGGAAGAATCCAAAACCGAAACGTACTCGAAGAAGATGAAGTTGAAGATTAACGTCAAGACTCACTCTGTTTTCCGAGTGAATCCTCAAGATACGATACGATACTATTTTTTCCAGAATATTTGACTTTCTTTCAGTTCTTTTGTGTTTCTTGAATATTCTTTTTGTTCCTGATGTGTGGTTGCTTTTGCGTCAAATGCTATCGAGCCTCGAGTTGAGCCTACCCATCCCTCCTTAGTTGAGGGAAGATTCCAATTACTATGTCAAAAGGCAATCGCTTAATTCATTCTTCTGGCTTCTGCCATTGAAGCAATCCCGAGATCTTTAAAATTCCTTTTTGTCGGTGTGACCATTTAGCTCATCTTGATAGCCGGGGTTAACTTCTCGGAGCATGTATCAGAAAGAATTCTAGAAAGTGATAGTGGGAAAAAGTGCATTTTTTGCTATTCCAATCAGTATGGAAGTGGGCTCAAATCAGATGATTTTAGTGCAATGAGAAAGAATTCTAGAAAGTGATAGTGGGAAAAGGTGCATTTTTGGCTATTCCAATCGGTATCGAAGTGGGCTCAAATCAGATGATTTTAGTGCAATATCTATTGACGTGCTAATGGCTTAAAGTTCTGTTCAAAAAGAGAGATTTGACTGCCATGACATAGGTTTCATGCCTAAAATCAAACGAAATGAAAGATTGAATGAGAACGAGTATTTGAATTTACATTTTCTTTCCGGAATTATTTGTGGATTGTTAATTTTATTGGTTGATTTTTTAGGTTGCTGATATTTGAAGATGAATATAGAAGCAGCGCAAGGTGCTTAATGATACGTTTTAGTTTGACTTGTTACATTTCTAAACTTTCTTGATGTTGTTCTTTATAAAATTGGGATTCATGTCTTTGCTTCTGTTGAACAGCATATATGTGGAAGTGAACAAAGGCTCTTAAAGACAACGGTTATCTCCTTTATGGGCTACCTGCAAAAGTTGAGCAAAAAAGATTCAAATTTTGTATTTTACAAATTTTGTTAGACTTCACAAAATTATTTTAAAACTTTAAATATATCCGTTACTTAAAAAAAAACTACAGGTTTATAAAATAAACATAAACGTACTAGCATAAATTTTGTTATTGATGTTATAAATATTAGCTTTGAAGTTCATTTTAGTTAAACACGAATTGTTTCCATGCAAAGTTGACTGTTATAAAGTAATTGAAAATAATGTCATACATTTGAAGCACACAATTCAAATGGTATAAAAAAAGTTTTTACGTGATTATATTATTTTATGGGTGGAAGAATATAAGGTTAAGTGTATTTTGGAATCTTTGTCCTTCATGAAAGTTGACGATAATAAAATATGATGCGGTGAAAAGAAAATAAAAGAAGAGAAAAGAAAAGAAAAGAAAAAAAAATAGTATCTGTTTGTTTGGCAGTGCAGCACAGCGAAGCATATGTCAGCAACTGGCAATAGTAACTCCTTTCTCTTTTTCATACAAATCTCAATTCCTCACTCACTCTCACTCTCACTCACCTTTTCCTTAGCTTCGAAGCACCTTGGCTTCAACACTCACTCTCCGTGCTAGGGTTTTCCTTCTCCCATTCCCAATCAGAATCCGAATCTCAGCTTTCCCTTCTCTCTGCTCGGTACCTTTTTCTTCTGTCGTACGCCTTTATGCTTCTGCATCTTTACTCATCATCACCATTTTCTTCTTTCTCTACACAGTGTGGTCGGAATGTCGGCCTCCAGAGGAGGGGCGGGGCCGTCGTCTGAGGCGCCGCCACCCAGGCGGATCATACGGACGCAGACAGCCGGGAACTTGGGAGAGTCGGTCATTGACAGTGAGGTCGTGCCTTCCTCTCTCGTCGAAATTGCGCCCATTCTTCGTGTCGCTAACGAAGTTGAAAAGACTCATCCCAGGGTTGCTTATCTCTGTATGTTTATTTCTTCACTTTCTTCACTTTCCACTTTCATCATCCTTCCTTCTATTTTTGCGTCAATTTTATGTTGATCTTGCATTGCAGGCCGCTTTTACGCTTTTGAGAAAGCTCACAGGCTGGATCCCAACTCAAGCGGTCGTGGTGTTCGCCAATTCAAGACCGCACTTCTTCAACGCCTTGAAAGAGTACCTAACCATTCTCCTACTTCATTTCTTTCCGCCTCTGCTGCATACACTCTTTCCCACTTGATCTCCTCCAATATATCCTCCGCACTAATTGTCGTTAAATATTTTGGCTAACCTGAAGAAATGTATCTCGTACACATGCTCTGTGCTTGTGTATGCGTGTGTCATTTGCTGTTCTCGTTAAGAAAGTATGGAAATAATCAATGAACTATGGAAATTCTTTAATTAAGAGTGGAAATCGGTCATCATTGATGGTGCCCAGTTCTTTCTTATCCGTGGGACCGTAGAATAAATTTATCAGCACGAGTTGAAAGTTCTGTATATGTTTAAGATTTAATGCTTTCTATCCGCGTAAAAGATGACAGCAGTAGAAATCCAAGCTGTTAAAGTCTCCAGAACGAATCATGTATGAGTAGAACGAGTTGTTTGTTGCCAGTATGAATTTTATGATCCTGTGTGTTAGTTTAAATGACTTCATTCTGAGTCTCTCTATGTTTTATTTTGGTCATTTTGTTCCATAATTGTTAGGAAAATGATCCTACTCTGAAAGGAAGGGTTAAGAAGAGCGATGCTCGGGAGATGCAAAGTTTTTATCAGCATTACTACAAAAAATATATCCAAGCTTTACAAAATAAAGCTGCCGATAAAGCCGACCGGTAGATTCTCTAGATGATTTTCTATTGACATGTTATCCTGCTATTGTGTGACTAATAGTTTGTCTCTTTCAGTGCGCAGCTCACCAAGGCATATAACACAGCTAATGTTCTTTTTGAGGTTTTGAAGGCTGTTAACATGACACAATCTATGGAAGTTGATCGTGAGGTTATTTTCTGTGACTCCTTAGATGTCTTTTTTCTATTGGGGTCCCCTTCTTCCTAGGATTTTACAGGATGGTACATTACTAGTACGCATGATTGATTTGCCATTGCCATTGCCATTGTTACAGATTTTGGAGACCCAAGATAAAGTTGCTGAGAAAACTGAGATCTTAGTTCCTTTCAATATTCTTCCTCTTGATCCCGACAGTGCTAACCAGGCTATAATGAGATTTCCCGAGGCATGAAATTCAGTTCCATACGTTGTAATTCTGATCATTTTACTTAGAATGAAACATACTTATTTATTACTCTTTATAGATCCAAGCTGCTGTGTATGCTCTTCGCAACACTAGGGGTCTTCCATGGCCTAAGGACTACAAGAAAAAAAAGGATGAAGACATTTTGGATTGGCTTGGGTCAATGTTTGGATTTCAGGTATAACACAATCAGAAACTATGTAATTGAATTGAACTTGTTTACCTCCTCTTGGTTTTAATATATAGTTTTATACGTACTGCAGAAACACAATGTTGCAAATCAGAGAGAGCATTTGATCTTACTGCTTGCTAATGTTCACATAAGACAATTTCCAAAGCCTGATCAGCAACCAAAGGTCAGTTTTAAATTGAACTTACGGATAGTTCTTTTGTTGTTTCTTTCTTCATGCTACAAATCCTCTGCCTTCCTACTGTATTTCTTTTATTATGAGTCAGAGGTCCCGCACATTTCATAAACATTCCGTTCTGAATCTCTGATGGCAATCAATCTTCATCTGTGAATTATGAACAAAAAAAACTAGGCAGCATTTGACTTGTTTTTTCTTTTTGTGTTGATAATTTTTCCCTTAGAATCTAAGGAAAACTCATCCTTGTTTTCATTGTTTCTTGTTTCTATGATACCGGGAAGGAAATGGTGAAAACTAGGGAGCTGTTGAGTTTGAGAAATTAGAGCATTATTTCGTTTTTCACGTACTGTTTCGTACTTAAATACAAAAATGAACCTTAATTTACTTTTGGTTCTTGCTTTTGACGATTTGTACTGTAAATGGTGAAAAACATGCTCCCTATTTATTTTATCCTGTTTCCACCACATCTTAGTACAAATTTTTGAAATCAGGAAACAAGGTGAAAACAAGGTAACATTTTTGTAATTATTTGTGAAAACAGGAAACAGTCCCTAAATTTTGTTGCTTTCACTCCTCCCTTTGGATATCCTTGATTAGAGGCAACAAAGTGAAAATAAGGTGATATTTTGTTAATTGTTAGTGAAAAAACATCTAGAAAAATTGAAGAAAATAAAACAAACACCATTTAGTATTTTTTTACCTACTTATCATTAATATAAATATAATACTGTAATTTATATTCTATCTACTTGTGACTAGTTTGATTTGTTTGATTAGTTGGATGAACGTGCTCTGACAGAAGTGATGAAGAAACTTTTCAAGAATTACAAAAAATGGTGCAAGTATTTGGGTCGGAAAAGTAGCCTTTGGTGAGTGTTTTTGCTTTATGTTGAGTGATAAATATTATACTGTGTTTTTGCTGACTGGCATCTCATAGCTTTGCTCATCTACAATGAAAAAATATGTATTTTAAGTTCTCCTTGTAACATGTCTTGTGGATGCATTTGGCAGGTTACCTACCATACAGCAAGAAGTACAGCAGCGTAAACTACTATATATGGGACTGTATCTTCTAATATGGGGTGAAGCTGCCAACCTACGATTCATGCCAGAATGCCTTTGTTATATATATCACCATGTATGCATTGTAACTTGAATAGATTTGTGATGATTATCTATTTTTCCCAGCATGTTTGGTTGTTTTTGATGCATTTGCAATGAAAAGCTAATTTGTATACGCAATGACGTGTGAATTCATTATCAAGCATATTGATCCCTACATATATCTGTGTGGGCCTGTTCTTTTTTCGGTAGATTTCACTTAGGAACAAAAATAAAATTCTTTCTCTGTATCTGTTCTGTGGTTGGTGCGGGTGTGTTTTGCACGAGGGTTTGAGTTTCTAGCTCTAAGAAACCTAACAGATGCTGTTTTAGATGTATATGGAATAAATTTTTGGGAGAGCTGATGTTTATACTTTCTTGATGTTTAACCTAAGCAAGACAGTTATTGAGAGTATTATAATACCGGCATTAGTTGCTGACACTATAAATTTAATGAATGTAAGTTTCATTACCCATGGTTTATATCTTTAATTGTTGTTTCTTCATTATATGTAATGTCTGTCTGTGACTGTTTGCATTGAAACATGTCGTCATCATATAGATGCTTTTTGTCATGTTGTGATTTTGTTATATTTTTTTCCTGGCGTTGCATAATCTAATTTCGTGACTGTTTAGGAGGCCATGTGCATGTGTGTGTTATTCTCCCTATGGTTTTGGGTTTTACTCACGTTGTCACGCATTGTTGGTTGTCAATGAATGAGACTTTGATGGTAACTTGCTACTTTTTGTGAATGTTGACATGAATTGGTTCTTTTCAATATGGTTCCTGTAGATGGCTTTTGAATTGTATGGTATGCTTGCCGGTAATGTCAGTCCAATGACTGGAGAGAATGTGAAGCCAGCTTATGGAGGTGAAGAAGAAGCTTTTTTAGGGAAAGTAGTCAGTCCTATCTACGACGTGATTGCTAAGGTTTTTCTTGCATTGATTGCAGTCTGCATGTCATTCTTTCATTTTCTGTTTGTGGCTGTCAGATCCATATAAACTTATTTTCATTCATTTTTCACATTGATGAATAAATTGATATTTCCTTGGTCAAAAGGAAGCTGCACGCAGCAAAAAGGGACGGTCAAAGCATTCACAATGGAGGAACTATGATGATTTAAATGAATATTTTTGGTATGGTTAATGTTTTACTTTTTCTCTGTATTGACTGTCGTACCTGTCAATGATTTAATTTTTAAAAACATACTTGTAGGTCTGCTGATTGTTTTCGGTTAGGTTGGCCTATGCGTGCTGATGCTGATTTCTTTTGCCTGCCTTCTTCTGAAAAGTTGTTTTTTGATAAATCTAATGTAAGTATTGTAACTTTAGACTCTGTCCTGATTATATTAGGTTCTTCTGATGATTCTATATACGCAATAAATGAAATTGTGCATTTCCTCTGTTTTGAATGTTTGTAGCTACATGTTATATTTACTGCTGTAACTTGTATGTACAGGATGACAAACCACCTAGCAGAGACAGATGGGTTGGGAAAGTGAATTTTGTTGAGATAAGATCATTTTGGCATATTTTCAGGAGTTTCGACCGAATGTGGAGTTTTTTCATTCTGTGTTTACAGGTTTTAAATATTCTTTGCATTTTGTTGCTCTCCATCCTTGTCAGTTATTTTTTCCCTTCAATGCTTTGCAGAATAGAGTCTATCTCTGAAAAAGGTTATTTTTTTTTATTAGGCTATGATTATTGTTGCTTGGAATGGACCTGGTGGTGATCCAAGTGTGATCTTTAATGGTGACGTGTTCAAGAAGGTGTTGAGTGTGTTTATAACAGCAGCTATATTGAAGTTTGGGCAAGGTAGGCAAAAATCAATTAGTTGCATTTGCATTCAATTTCCAATAATGGTATTGCGGCTTACCTTGTTTTGATAATATAGCATATGCTTTCTGCATTTAGCTTAATTGTTTCTGTGTGAATTTGTAATCTATTTTGTTACTTTAACCTCCTACGTTTTGCATTGTTCATTATTTACACGTGTCAAAGCTATAAATTCCATAGCAAGATTGAATCAGTGAAAGTCAATAGTTTTTTATTTACTACATAGTGGATTAGTAGTCCGTTCTCAAAAGTTTTAAGATTGATGCAAAGTAGCCAAAGGCTAGCATCTTTCAGCTAAAACTTTATCCAAACATCTTATTTAAGTGCATTACAATTACAACAGAGAGATGAGAAGGCCTCTGGTGTGCAAATGGTTGTTTGGAGGAGTTTCTTTGATTTACTGTGAGGTTGGAAGACTTCTCTTGAGCAAATGTCACATGAAGTGCACTACAGGAGTTTCTTATATTTAACCTGAGGCAGTTTTGTTGTATAGTCTTGTTGTATCAAGCTGTCACATGATCCAATGCCCTTGTTGAGACAATTCAGCTTGAAAACCATTGAGGGCTTCTTTGGTTTTAAGTTGGATAGATTTTGATAGAATTAATTTTGAACTGCTGAGCACTTGAACATAGTTTAGCTGTGCCAAGTTAATCTCAATTATGGATCGTATATTGGTTGTGTTGCTGTAAGAGGAATTGCTTTCATGTGGTAGCCAAATGGGCGCTGTGACTTTGAAATAGTCCATCATTCCCAATGTTCATTGTGTGCTGTCTTGTTTTAGTTTTTTTATCTTTGTCACTCGATAACATCTTGTTCCTGTATAACTGCTCAAGTGTTTTGGAGTATTCATTTACTTAAGTTGTAGTTTCAACATTTCTTTGTTAAATAAATGACCTACTTGTGTAAATACTTTGGCTAATTGAAGGTATGCACATTGTTTCCTTGGCTGAACAGTTTATATAATATGTTGAGTTAAGATTGGGTTTGTCTTGAAAATGAAAACGAGTATTGGGGAGTCAAAATCTATTTCATTTGTTTTTTTCTCTTCGTGTTGAGAATGTATTATAGGAGTGAGTAGGAATGCTTCGTTATTTCATATAGTGTTGTTACTCTTGTTAATATTTTCTCCCCAACTATGACAGCTGTTCTTGATGTGATCCTAAGTTGGAAAGCACAATGGAGTATGTCGCTGTATGTGAAGTTAAGATACGTCCTAAAAGTTGTTTCAGCTGCGGCATGGGTGATTGTTCTGTCAGTTACTTATGCATATACTTGGGATAATCCTCCTGGGTTTGCTCAGACCATTAAAAGTTGGTTTGGAAGTGGTGGTTCAAGTGCTCCTTCATTGTATATTTTGGCTGTTGTTGTTTACCTGTCACCGAATATGCTTGCTGCAATATTCTTTCTGATCCCTTTTATTCGTCGTCATCTCGAGAGGTCAAACTATAGGGTTGTGATGCTAATGTTATGGTGGTCACAGGTAGGCCATAACCATCTTTTTTACTATATTTTCTCTGTTTCTAATAACTATTGTGTCATTGCTGCTGGGATATTAGTATTGTAATAACTTGGTGTTTCTGATGCTATATAATTGCCAGCCTCGTTTGTATGTTGGTAGAGGAATGCACGAGAGCGCATTTTCCCTTTTCAAGTAAGAAGTTTAAGTTGAATAGTTTCTGTTATATCTGAATAGTACAATTCAACAGGCCTAGCATATGATATTAATTTATCAACGTTTTTGATGTCAGGTACACAATGTTTTGGGTGCTTCTCATAATTACAAAGTTGGCTTTTAGTTACTATATTGAGGTTATTCATTTTAATCTCTTAGTATAAGCTATCATTTCTTTCAGTTGTCGCAGGAAGTCATTTGAATTTGCATATTTAGCTTCACAATTTCACATAATGATCGTTATGAAATATAGTCAATTCTTTTTGGGTTCTTGGTCTCATTGTTACAACAATTATTGAATTCTAATTTTATATTTTTTGTGAATGATGTTTAGTTGGGATTTTAGCTGCATTTTCTGTAATAGTCAATGAATTTTACTTGTTCTTACTCTGTGCTGCATTAATGAAGCGTCACAGGGAAATACCTTTACATTACATCTTTAGAATAATTAATTATTTTTCTTTTCTTTTCTATTTAGGAGGTTCTCTTATCTTCCAGCTTCAGATCTTTGACTTTTTTTCATAATGGTCTTTAGTCAATTGTTTTTACATGTTTTAACCTTCTTCCATCTGTCCATAGATAAAACCTCTCGTGGGACCTACTAAAGCTATAATGAATGTAAAAATCACAACTTTCCAGTGGCATGAATTCTTTCCTCATGGTTAGTAAGCTTTAATGTTTGTACTTTCATTTTAGTTAATTTTTTCAGAGAAATTTTTTAAGCTTTTTGTATGTTTTGCAGCAAGGAACAATATTGGTGTTGTAATTGCACTTTGGTCGCGCCAATTATCCTGGTATGGGTTTATGATGTACTTCATTTATATCCTATTTTAAACATTAGTAGTGTAGTTGTATAATTTCTTTTTTGTCAGGTATACTTCATGGATACCCAAATTTGGTATGCCATATTCTCAACATTATTTGGTGGTATATATGGTGCCTTCCGTCGGCTTGGGGAGGTTAGCATATTGTCCACACTGCTGTTGTCACTTAGATTGTGGGTTGTTTTGGATAATTAATTTTTCATGTTAATTCATTGTTTTGTCTTTTTTGATATACTTGGGTGGAAAATCTATCTTGAAGGTATTGTTACTCCATTACTTATATCTGGAAACCGCTAGATCTGAATGACTACCCACTAACTTTTAGTTGCTCTTAATTGAGTCAATTGACTTTTAGACTCTTAATTATGGGATTGAACCTTTTTGTTTTGATTAACTTACAGAGCTACAACTATCCAGTTGTTGTAGGCTTTTTATGCACATAGCAATAGTTCTTGAATAATATCTATTTCTCTTCGTAATAATTATTGTGCATTACTGCTTATCCTGTATCATGGTATCTGATACAGAAACTAGGAATGCTAAGGTCTCATTTTGAATCATTGCATGGTGCTTGAATATAGTATCTATTTCTTTTAAGTAATAATTATTGTGCATTACTGCTTATCCTGTATCCTGATATCAGATACGGACACTAGGAATGCTAAGGTCTCGTTTTGAATCATTGCCTGGTGCCTTCAATGCCAGTTTGATTCCTGAAGAAACAAGTGAGCCAAAGAAAAAAGGACTAAAGGCCACTTTGTCCCGCAGATTTCCCAATGTTAGTTGTTTTACTTTTATCATCACTTAATTTAGCTTTCAGTTTAAATGGCATAACTTTGAATTACAATACTTGATCGATTGATGCAGATCTCATCTAACAAGGGGAAGGAGGCTGCAAGGTTTGCACAACTGTGGAACCAAATAATTACTAGTTTCAGGGAAGAAGATCTTATTAGTGATAGGTAATGTGAGGGATACTTAATATGTTTGTGGTTCTTGATCTTATTTATCTCTTGATCAATCAATCTATCAATGGAGTTGTGTATTTTTTCAACAGTGTACGTGTTAATGTGGTTATGTTTTTCAGGGAAATGGACCTTTTGCTTGTACCATATTGGGCTGATACTCAGTTGGATCTTATACAATGGCCCCCGTTTCTACTTGCTAGCAAGGTTTGTTCATTTTCACTTTGATAGACTTTGCTACTATCATTTCAATGTCTAATCATTCAGTAACTGCGTTCGTGGCCATTTGCCTTTCAGATCCCAATTGCACTAGATATGGCTAAGGACAGCAATGGAAAGGATAGAGAGCTAAAGAAAAGAATTGGTGCTGACAACTACATGTCTTGTGCTGTCCGTGAGTGCTATGCTTCATTTAAGAGCATTATTAAGCAGTTGGTTCAAGGGGAACGGGAAACAGCGTAAGTAGTTGTACTTTGTGAATGATGGTCTATGTAAAATTCCCACCTAGCTCCAAATATATTTATTTCTAGGAAATAGTCAGCTTTATCACCTCTGGTTGATGAATGTTTTCAAGTCTTAACTAAAATCTGAAAGATTCTTTATCTATCTATCTCTTGAAGCTTTATCACCTTGTGGATGTATTTTTTCAAGTTCAACTCACTTCTGAAAGGTTGTGTCCATCTATTTTTTGTTTATAACTTTGTTGTGTTGCTTATTTCAGGGTTATAGAGTACATGTTCAATGAAGTGGATAAACATATAGAATCAGATAAACTGATTGTTGAATTCAGAATGAGTGCACTTCCTAACCTCTATAAACAGTTTGTTCAGCTAATAAATTATTTGGTAATATTTCAGAACTATTTTATGCAATTTTTGTACATTTTGTTTCTCTGTGACAGTTTAGTATATTTGTCAAAATCTTACCAAGTTATTTTAATTATTGTAGCTGGATAATGATCCAAAAGATAGGGACCAAGTTGTGATTCTATTCCAGGACATGCTGGAGGTTGTGACGAGAGATATAATGATGGAGGAGCAGGATCAAATATTCAGGTAATGTACACATAGATTGTTGTCTCTGCTATCTTGTTTCTCATGTGTTCATTTAGAAAATGTGCACGTCATATTCTTACCTTTTAACCTAGAGGCTAGTATTTCTAGCTTTTAATTTTCATGTATTTGATGTACATGTTGGCTTTCAAACTCAATACCAAACACGTGCCATATCTTTTAGTTGCATCCTTTTCCCTCCCCTGATTTTGATTATAACCATATTATTTCAGTTTGGTGGATTCAACCCATGGTGGTACAGGACATGAGGGGATGCTTCACCTTGAGCCCGAGCCCCATCACCAATTGTTTGCATCTGTAGGAGCTATAAAGTTTCCAATCGAACCAGTTACTGCAGCTTGGACAGAGAAGGTTTGTTGCTAATTAAATTATTCTGCTAAAAGTTGAAATGAAGTGCTTTTTTAATGACATGTTTACACTTTTTGGGGTAGATTAAACGACTTTTCTTGCTGCTTACGACAAAAGAATCTGCCATGGATGTGCCATCTAACTTAGAAGCAAGAAGGCGTATTTCTTTCTTCTCAAATTCTTTGTTTATGGACATGCCTATGGCACCAAAAGTTCGCAACATGCTTTCATTCTCGTAAGGAATCTTTTAGTCCCAAGTACTTTGCAATGCTTTATTGTTGTAATTTATTGTTGCCTGCTCCTCATCACCAATTGTTTGCAATACAGAAATCTCCCCTCTTGATGTGATTTCCATCATCTTAGTCAGTTCCTTCCCCTGCATTATTGACTGGAGAGTCAAAGTTCCTAAATTTTTTAACGTCTAACAGGATGCACAATTAAAGTAACTCTTCACTTTGGTTTGTGATGCCCAGTATTTTAATTTCATAGAGCACTTGCATTTAGATGGTAAAAGCCTATGGACTACTGTAATGTTGTGAATGAAAGACTTGATACAATTGAATGGCTAGTCCAGGTTACTCAAAGATGTTCTCAAGAATTATTCTTTTGGGAGGGGTGTAAGAAACATCCTCTCTTATGGAAAACTAAAAAGCTGGAGATCAAGTCATTAAATAATTTGTGATACCCATTGAATTTGTGATTTTTAATAAATTAACCCATGACAGAATATGCTCTAAAGGATGTCTTATCCGCATTTCTCTTTTTAGTAGAATTAGTAAGGAAGAAAAAACATCTTTATGTAAGAAACAAATTAGAGTAAATTTTTGGTTCTAATTATAAGAAACATGGTATCACTTTCAAATGAATTAACTGCTAACTTTCTTTTATATTCTTAAATTATTACATAGTCTACTAATGAAATATCCACTCATTTCCCACGAAAGTGGATGAATGTAATCATCACTTAATCTCTTTTTGGAATGAAATCTAAGTTTATGAGTTTATTAATTAAAATGAACTAACTAAACTATTTGTATTCGTGTTGTGAGTTATGTATTTGTTTCTTATATATAGGGCACGAGGTAGTCTTTTCGATGTGTTTGACTAAAGAATGCAGAATTTTATCTTGTAGTATATCTGCTTGAATTATACCCCATATACAAATGTTAGTATATTGATCATGCACTAAACATTGTTTAAAATGGTTTAATTCCTTTGTTTTGGTGTGTTTATATCTTTATTGTTAATTTAGTTATTGGATTTTGGTTATAGGGTTTTGACACCATACTATACAGAAGAAGTTCTATTTTCCTTACTAGATTTGGATTCACCTAATGAGGATGGTGTTTCAATACTGTTCTACTTGCAAAAGATTTTTCCTGGTTTGCCAATACTCCCAAATCTCTTTCGTTCCATAAATATAAAAATTTCTGAGGATATCAAATGTATTCTTTTATACCTTTTTGGTTATCAATGCAACAGATGAGTGGAACAATTTTCTTGAGCGTGTGAAGTGTACTGAGGAGGATATTAAAGCGAGTGAATCTGACGAGTTAGTAGAAGACCTTCGGCTTTGGGCATCATATAGAGGGCAAACATTGACCAGAACTGGTTCTCTCTCTCTCTCTCTCTTTCTCTCTCTCTTTCACCCCTCCCCTGTGCATACACTTATGATTTCAAGTGGTTAGTGTTAAATAATTTTCATTCATCATGAATACCTAGTTCTCTAGGATCGCAGTCGGAAAATTACGACACCAAATTAATGAGACAATATTCATTATACAAACCTCTTGAAGTCACTGTTCTTCAAGTTGACTTCGAGTCTTGTTAAATGCTGTTTACAACTTCCCTTGGAATGGTCTGTCCTTGCGTAACTTTCAATTATAAGATAATGTGTTCCTACTCAAGTCTTTTCTGTCTGCCCCAAAGACATTATTTATAGAAAGTGAAGAAAAGGGAACCTACCCTTTCACGTACACCATGGCTAACTCATGTCTCGTTATCTAGAGTTATTTTATTGAAACCTATGTACTGAATAAATCAGTGGAAGATTAAACTTTAGAGATACAAATCTCTAATACTAGCATATATTCTATTTACTTATGTGCAGTTACGTTTTAGCCTCCTTGAAGAATGTAATATATCATTGCAATTGACTTACATAAAATTCAAATTAATGCAGTAAGAGGTATGATGTATTATAGAAAGGCTCTGGAACTGCAGGCTTTTCTTGATATGGCGAAAGATGAAGGTAATGCTCCTTCTTTTTTGAATGATTAAGTGAAATTTCTTTATTTATATGTACTGTGGTTGCCGCCCAGTTAATTAGTTATTCAAATATACTGTTTTAAGGTTTTTGGTCTTTTTCTTTTGATTCGTGTGGCTGAATTGTTACCAATGGGCAGATTTGATGGAAGGTTATAAAGCCATAGAAAACTCAGATGACAATTCAAGGGGTGAAAGGTCATTATGGACACAATGTCAAGCAGTAGCTGATATGAAATTCACATACGTGGTATCATGTCAACAATATGGCATTCACAAGCGGTCTGGTTCTCCTCTTGCACAGGGCATATTAAGGCTTATGACAAGGTAAAAAATAGAATTCAGTATTTTATGTTTCCTTCTTAAAAGTAGAATCTCTGTACAGAAGTTCTGAAGTATATAGGTGTTAGTTTTGGGAGCTTTTCCTTTTTCTATTACATTTCCCCAAGACCCATCCCTATGAACATACCAGCCAAGAACTTTTGACTTAGTAGTAGCTTAAAACCCAAACATTCATGAAATTACTGAAATATCGACTTCAATTTTAGCTATATAGCATTTTTTTTTTAAAACCGGCGCAAGAATCAGTGCAATGCATTGGCTAAAAGAGCTTCCTCATTAATGATCCTTTTGGCAGAGGAGAGAAATATGAGGTAAATAAGAAGGGTGTTTAGTTGATATGTTTACATTTGGCAGATATCCGTCTCTTCGAGTTGCCTATATTGATGAGGTAGAGGAACCTGTCAAAGACAGTAAGAAAAAGATCAACAAGGTTTATTACTCATGCTTGGTTAAGGCTATGCCGAAATCAAATAGTGCTTCAGAGCCTGAGCAGAATCTGGACCAGGTATTTGGATTTTGATGAATGTGTTACTTATTTTTTCCCAACTAGTAATGTTTTTGTTTTGATTGGAGAAGTTCTACTAGAAGACGGATGGAAATTTCAACTAGATGGGTGGCATGAATTCCTGTAGTATTAGGAAACATTCAGACAGAAAGCGAATGTAAAAACTAGGGTTGTAGCAAGGTTGCACAATACCTCTGTATGTCAAACATAAAATCTTGGGTTTTAAGCAAATTGCGAAAGAGTATTGATAATCTTTTGATGCCATGACACGTGTTGGTTGCATAAGGAAAAGAATGTGCGGAGTGTGTGGTGTCAAATGCCTGTTTTGTATATGAATATCTTCTATAAAGGAACACATGTTTCTGTTTTAGTTTATTCAGGACAGGAAGAAACAATGGGGGCCCCCTTTTTCTTTTAACTTACACAAACACTGGAAATAAAATTGAATACGCCCTTACATAAGGAGGCAATTGTTGGGTTATTTAATTTTAAGAAAAAATGGCGGAGCCATTTCTATATAACTAAATGCAATTATTAACCTTGACTATTTTCTAAACTATCATTCACTTTTTTAGTAATATACTTTGTTTGATTGTTTCAATCAGATTATATATAAAATAAAGCTTCCTGGACCAGCAATTTTGGGTGAGGGCAAGCCTGAAAATCAGAATCATGCAATAATTTTCACACGTGGAGAGGGCTTGCAAACAATAGATATGAACCAGGTATGATGATCATATATGTGCTCATCATTGTGAGGTCTCTTAAGGCCATGTGATTAAGTTGCACATTTTATAGGATAACTACATGGAAGAAGCTTTGAAAATGAGAAATTTGCTGCAAGAGTTTCTTAAAAAGCATGATGGTGTTCGGTTTCCTAGTATCCTTGGACTTAGGGAGCATATTTTTACCGGAAGGTAAATCTGTATTGGTCTATTTGCAACCATACAATTTTTTGTGTGTTTCTAACTAGTGTTTGGCTCTGGCTCCAGTGTTTCTTCCCTCGCATGGTTCATGTCAAATCAGGAGACAAGTTTTGTGACAATTGGTCAGAGATTGTTGGCTAATCCTTTGAAGTAAGTTGTTCTGTTCTACTGTTTTTTTTTTTTTTTTTCTGGGTTCAGGATAATATGGACGGAATTTTGGAAGAAATGCACTTCCAGTTTTTCACGAGAGAATTGCTAACTGCATAGAGAGTGAATTCTTAAACATAAATAGAAAAGGAATGTTAAATGTCTGAAATTGGTAGATAGATTTTATTAGATAATTGTCATTTGTTCTTTGTCAATAGGGTGGAGAGTAACAAATCACTCTCATCTTGGTTTAAGGCATTGCTTTTGACTGCCTTTGGTCTACTGATTAATACATTGGATTTATGTAGGAAGTTAAGCTATTACTCTCTTGGCAGTATGTAAAAATAAATAGCAGTGTCTAAACTGTTTTACTCTCTACTTATGTAGGGTTCGTTTCCATTATGGTCACCCTGATGTCTTTGATAGACTTTTTCACCTCACAAGAGGGGGTGTGAGTAAAGCCTCCAAGGTTATCAATCTAAGTGAAGATATTTTTGCTGGTATTGTGTCTTCCAATTGCTGATTGTTTGCTTACTTTTGTTTGATTGAATGTTTCTTTATTGGTTTGGCTTTTTCTGTTATTTTTAGGCTTCAACTCTACCCTACGAGAAGGAAATGTTACTCACCATGAGTACATACAAGTAGGGAAGGGAAGAGATGTGGGTCTCAATCAGATTTCTATGTTTGAAGCAAAAATAGCTAATGGCAATGGGGAGCAGACACTAAGTCGAGATGTATATCGACTTGGGCACCGTTTCGACTTCTTCAGAATGTTGTCTTGTTATTTCACGACAGTTGGATTTTATTTCAGTACCCTTGTACGTTATCACCAAATTACCTTTCACTTGCATATTATGTAGATTATTATTCTTGTTGAAAATCCCACATCAACTAGAGATATGGTCAAATTATAGTATGTAAGAATGAGTTTGACTTAAAGTTCACTTATTTTAAAATGTCTAATTCTCTGTGCGGGAGGGGGTATTGGATATACCAACTAAAATATGACCAAATTTAGTATAATATAAGTAAGTACAAATCTCACTTTATAAGTCATTTTATGTGAGATTGAATTAAACTTAAAATTTACTTTCTAAAAGTTATTATTATTATTATTTTTTCAACATGCAAGATCCTTGTTGGAATCCAAAGGGATTGAAAAGTGGCAGTTGCGGGGTTGAACTACCTACCCAACTTGTGCCTCCTAATTTAGGCTGGGGGAGGAGGGGTATATTTTTGATAAAATGAGCTAAATGGTCAAATTTTGAAGTTGTATACCATGGAATTTTGAAAATTTTCCCCTCTTCATTTTTATGCAGATAACTGTTCTCACTGTGTATATATTCCTATATGGTCGCCTTTATCTTGTTCTTAGTGGGCTTGAAGAAGGTCTGAGCACTCAAAAAGCCATTCGAGACAATAAGCCTCTTCAAGTAGCTCTTGCTTCTCAGTCATTTGTTCAGATTGGGGTTTTGATGGCCCTGCCCATGTTGATGGAAATCGGTTTGGAGAGGGGCTTCCGAACTGCTCTCAGCGAGTTCATATTAATGCAACTGCAGCTGGCCCCAGTATTCTTTACATTTTCACTTGGGACAAAAACTCATTATTTTGGAAGAACATTGCTGCATGGAGGTGCTAAATATAGACCAACTGGTCGAGGATTTGTGGTTTTCCATGCTAAATTTGCTGACAACTACAGACTTTACTCTCGTAGCCACTTCGTCAAGGGTATTGAGCTCATGATACTGCTTGTTGTTTATCAAATTTTTGGTCATTCTTACAGAAGTGCTGTAGCATATATCTTGATTACTGCATCAATGTGGTTTATGGTGGGTACCTGGCTGTTTGCTCCTTTTTTGTTCAATCCTTCCGGGTTTGAATGGCAAAAGATCGTTGATGATTGGACTGATTGGAATAAATGGATTAGTAATCGAGGGGGTATAGGTGTTCTACCTGAAAAAAGTTGGGAATCTTGGTGGGAAGAGGAACAGGAGCATCTCCAATATTCAGGAATGCGGGGAATCATAGTAGAGATACTGTTATCATTGCGATTTTTTATCTACCAGTATGGTCTGGTATATCACTTGAATATTACGAAGAAAGGCCAAAAAAGTTTTCTGGTAATTCTTAACCTAAGCTGTTATCTTTTCCTGCATTTTCATCTCAGTAATTATAATTTGGTAAGCTGAATGGAATTATCGATAACCTTTCCTTGGCTTACAGGTCTATGGCATTTCGTGGTTGGTGATATTTGTAATATTGTTTGTAATGAAGGTTAGTAACAAGCTCTGGGAGTATATTGTATGGGCATGTTTGTATTTCTATTCTTCCTCAGTATACAATATTGAATCGCACTAATGGGCTTGTTCGCTTCTCTTTCCTGAAAAAAAAAATGCAATTTCTATGGTCTGACACATTTTGGTATTCTGTTTTTCTTGTTGTCTCTCAGACGGTATCTGTTGGGAGGCGTAAATTCAGTGCAAATTTTCAACTCGTCTTCCGACTAATCAAGGGACTGATATTCCTCACTTTTGTCTCGATTCTAGTCATTTTGATTGCGCTTCCGCATATGACAGTGCAGGACATTGTTGTTTGCATTCTTGCTTTCATGCCAACTGGTTGGGGAATGCTGCAGGTATAGTGTATATAATGTTTTAGTATAGTGTGCTTCAGTTGCATTATATATGTTGCCTTCAACTTGTTTGTGGTTTTGATTTCTTGCAGATTGCTCAAGCATTAAAACCTTTAGTACGCCGGGCTGGGTTTTGGGGATCAGTGAAAACTCTTGCTCGAGGTTATGAGATTGTGATGGGTTTGCTTTTGTTCACTCCTGTTGCTTTTCTGGCTTGGTTTCCTTTTGTTTCAGAATTTCAAACCCGTATGCTGTTCAACCAAGCATTCAGCAGAGGTTTGCAAATTTCTCGTATTCTTGGTGGACAAAGAAAGGAGCGCTCTTCTCGCAACAAGGAATAGTTTTCTAACTATGATGGCTTAATATTCGGAGCCCCAACTTCTTGGTCGCGCTATTAGCTGCACCAAGATGATATTCTGTATCAATTGTAAGTAGTTGTAACTATGAATCACACAGATTCTACTCTTCGCTTTCATTACAACCTTAAGTTATCATCATCAATTATTCAAGTTATCAAGTCTTTCACCTACAAAATCGAAAAGATCGATCGATCATACTAGTAATTAGTTTACTATTATAATATAGAATGGTTGAGAGGAGATATGATTTATTAATTTCAATTCTTCTGTACAATATACGTTAGTTTAATCATCAGTGCCCGACTTTTTGTAATTAAAAATATTATAGAAATGGAAATGGTTAATCCGGTTGTCTTTGAATCTTTCCTGAAGCGTTGAAAGTGTCAACCTGAGAAATCGAAGAGGGAAGTGTTCTACCGCAAATCGGTAACCTCTGTTGTCGACAAGAGTTATTTCGTACGCTTCGACAATATGCTTGGCAGAAACAGCCTAAAATGGAAGCTTTTTAAAAACCATTAAAACAAACTGTCACCGCTTAACTCATCCTATTGTCCCTTGGCAACTAAATTTAGAGTAGCAGATTACTCATTACTTGGATCCAGTGTAAAACCATAAACTAAATGCATTCTTGTTAATGTTAAAATAAATTGGTAAGACATTGTTAATGTTAAAATAAATTGGTAAGACAATGGCTGATTGGTATTCCTTGATTAATTTAGCATTCAATTATGATATAATGAAGGAAGAGTTGAAACAACTTGCATGACTTTCAGTATAAAAATTCGGTAGCGTATAGCCATGCTCAATTTCAAGATTTATGCATATAACCCTTTTCTTTTAACACATTAGTATATATATGCATGTAAAAAAAACTTTTCTCATCAGAACTAATATTTGTCCATATAAAAAAAAAGATACCAGCCAATGATTAAAAGGTTATTTTATCCAATTAAAAGAGACATATTTAGTAAAAATAAGTTACACTAAGATTTCACAATAAATACTTTTTTTCTTTTACTTTTGACATACTTTCCTTAATATTTTTCAAACAATTAAGGAGCTTAATGTAAAAAATAAAAGATGTCAATATAATTTAAACCATTGCAAAAGATAGAGTATAAATATTTTTGAAGTAAGCTACTATCGTCACATTATTGCAGCTGGAATAAGTCTCTAGTCCAATGAACTTAGAGAAGCTCATGCCAGAACCAAACATACTAAAACATCTAAGTAAAAAGAACAAGAATCATTCTAGAAAGAAAGATTATAGCTTTGCATGTTTTATAATGACTACTTCCTTTATGGTGTGTATTTGAAATACTTTTTTAACACAATGATTTCCCTTTTTTCGTGAACACTGAGGATTTTGTCTTTGGATAGTAGAAGACAATTGTTGGGAGACGACTGAGCCGTACTTTGTTGGTGTATCATGTTTCTTGTGAGATTGATGTTTCCAATTGGAAAGTAGACAGAGTGTGGAAAGATAAAAGCAGTTTGGTGGGACCGGAAAATGTGGCAGTCCAATTGGAGATAGTGCTTAATATTATGAAAGAATATGATGTTGTCAAGGCAACAAAAAGGCCTGCATTGGTAAAAGGAAAGACAATGTCTACCGTTCTTGAATTGAAACATTCAAATGTCAGACACTCAAAAGTCTTCTCATTCTCTCATTTGTCGCCTTTCACTTGTCCACTGGACTCGTGTTGCCAAATGTTGTTCTTTCTTACTTTGTTTTTAATAAATCAACTTGTTTGAACTCTTAATGTCCATGTATATTTATGTTTCATATTCATGGCCTTTCACCAGTCAACATCTCTATCATTCTCCTTAATTTGTTCGTATTCGTTCATATTTGTCTATTCTTATGAACTTTGCATGCATAGCCGGTTTTAATATGACAAGAACCGGTGGTGTTAGGCTCATTCGTTCAGTTGGTGATGCTTGTTGAAAAAGTCTGATTCTTAAGCTGTTTAAAACCAAAATCAACAAAGGCAAATAACAAAAAAGAGAGAAAACTCAGGTAACCTGTTATTGCTTTGCATGCATATTTAAATGTTTGATGGTTGTTCTGATTATTCTTTTTCAGTTCCTGCTGGTTTTCTAGTTGATAAGCATGATTCGCTTTGAATGTTTCTGATTCTTACCTTTAATAGTGGCGGAGAGGGCATACATAAATGGCTTCATCTTTGGAAGAGCTTCTTGCAGAGGAGGGGTTCAAAGGAATCAGAAGAGTGCCAAGGTCTAGATCCTCCTTCCACTATGGTGCTTCAAGTGAACCTCTTTACTCTATGGAAGGTAGACTTTGTGTATCAAGTGAAAGAATTCGACCGCAGAGACAAAAGTCTGATGCCTCAAGATATCAGATTACAAGTGGGCGTTTGAAAACCGACACTCATACCGCAAAGAACCCAAGATCAAGGGATAATGTTATTTTGAGAGAAGTGGATGAACGGTTGAAGGTTGAAGCCGAGAAAAATTCTTCTGGAGATACTGATTCAAGTGAAGAAGTTCCTACCAAATCGTCAGAATACATGCCAAGGGATGAAATCACTGAGGTGATTGAACAAGACGCTAGCAGATTTGAAGATACTTATTCAAAAGAAGTGTCTTCAAAAGGAGGCAAAGAAAAGAATTTCCATGAACTTGTGGAGGACAAAAAATGGGGGAAAAAGCCTGTCAAGGATGCAAAGGTGCAAAGCAGAAGTTCCAGCATACACACGCGTAGACATTCGAGCGAAACTGGAAAGAAAATAAATCCCCAGAAGAGCTTTGAATACAGCAGCAGGAACAAAAGTAGCAATCTTGCCCTGCAAGTAGCTTCTAGTCTTGCTCTTGATGAAGTAGCTGTTCAAGCCGTAGTTTCCATTCTAAATGGGTATATAAAGCGTTTTCCAAAAGATGAGGATTTTCGGTCTACATTGCATCACAGATGTTTCTCTTCCTTGAATTTTGTTGAACTGAAAGAAGAGAAAATTACTCAGACCAAAGTCATAAGAAGTCTTGAGCAAGCAATTGAGGCCATTGAACAATCCGTGGAGGAACCTGTATCTGCCATGTATCTGAAAAGAACAACGATGCAGCTAAGTATCATTACAGGTTTGAGTTTAAATGATTTGAAATACGAGTGTACGTGTGGGATTCCGAATTATAAGTTGTCAGCATGTGCTCATCTTTACCTCAGTGTGGTATACATGATGCAGAAAAAAAATAAGGTGTCAGCAAAGCATCTCTTGCAAGTGTTTTGTGATTCACCCTTTCAGGCACGGACGATGTTGTTGCCTGAACTGTGGAAACATCTATTTTCTCCACAACTTTCTCATTTGAAGGCATGGTACAAGAAGGAAGAAGGAGTTCTAGTAGACACACCAAACAAAACAAGAAGGCTAAAACTTCTTCAAGAAGTGTATAATGAGCATTTGGATTCTGGAACTCATATATTTGCTGTATATTACAAAGATTGGCTTACTGAAGGAGTGGAATCTCCAACAGTTCCTTCAATTGGCATTCCATCAGTTTCTGTCTCAGGAAGTGAAGAGGGAGGTTCACTTGGTCATTCTTTTGAGTCTGCTAGCTGCATTGACCCATTCTCACCACAGCCAATGGTCAGCAAGAAACTGTATGATTCTATGTTTGGTAGCTTTAGAAGACCAGGAGTTTACCAAGTAAAAGATGTTGAGGATGATGGTAACCAAGACAACTGCGTGAAAGGCTCTTACGGTTCAACATTTGTTAAACAGACATTAACATATGAATCTGAAACTGTTAAATTTACAGATCAAGATATTGAAGGTTTCTCTCAAGGTGTAGCTATTGATACAATCAAACCTGTAAGATATTTCTGTTTTCCGTATATTTTTACCTTGGAAAATCACAAGCAAGGGTTAATTATGTCAGTAGGTAAAGTTATTATTCATTACTATTCTTTGAACAGGGTAAACCAGTTGATTCATTCACTGTTCCTTAACTGAAAACAATTTTACCATAAATTCTTTTAGGTAGTCTCCCTCTCCTGTTTTCATCTCATCCTTTGATCTGCATCACTGTAGTAGATTACTCTTTTATCACGTTACCTCGAGTCCTCTTCAGTACCTTATATACCAAAGTCTGAATAGTATATTTCTGAAATTGTATCATTGGTGTTTTAGTTTGGAATCATTACCTTTGTAGATTTTGAGTCATATAGGTTGAGGAGTGAATCACCGTATATAATTTACAAAAACTGTTTTATGCTTTGAATGGCATTAACATACGTGTTTCTGTTTTTGCTTTACATCTCACTTATGTTATATTATCATCGACATGTGACAGCAGAAAGGAAATTCAATGGCAGCTACAGAAGAATGGAGGAAAAGGAATGTCAGTGATGAAATTAATAACTCTTTCCCTATGCAAACTAATTTAAACAATCGCATTGTTGATGCTGTACCATATGAAAAAGCAAATGAACTTGGTCTTAAAAAGGTGAAACATTTGTTTTGGAAATGTGAAGCATAATCTTTCAGTTTTACTACTGTTTCACTGTGTATGTAGTGTTTATGACTTTATACATCTGATCTCCTTCTCTAATTTTTAATCTTTCAAGTGCAGCCAAATAAGACAAGTTATGCTCTTCAAGGTGAGAAAAATCACATGTTTGACTGATGTACCTTCCTTCAGATAGCATATTCTATTAAAAATTGGATTGTACATGAACATATTGGTGCAGGATCAGATTTTCCAAGCACTCCACGGGAATTTATCTGTTCTCTTACTGGAAATCTCTTTGAGGAACCGGTCACCCTAGAGACAGGTCAAACCTTTGAAAGAGAGGCCATCAAAGCATGGTTTGAAAAGGGAAATAGAACATGCCCTGTAACAGGAATTGCTTTGGAATGCATGGCCATTCCATTTACCAACCTTATTTTGAAGCGTTTGATTGATAATTGGAGGTCAGAACGTTTTGATTATCTTCTTGGTCTTGCTTCCCAAAGAGTGGAGAACTCAGAAGATCTCAAGTTGAAAGAAGGGGATGAGGCTGCTGTTTTCAAGTTAGAGAGTCTTTTCTCCTCTTTGAAAGCAGAAGAGAAATCAACTTATGTTAAGCATCTCATGTCTTTAGGATTTCTTCCATTTCTCTTTAGAAGGTTTGAACAGGGAAATGTGGAAGAAAAGTCACAAGTGGTGTCACTCTTGCTAAATTGTATTCAAGTAGACTCTGGTTGCATATATAAGATAGCAAGGAATGTTAACAGAAAGTGTCTTCTTGAGCTTCTTCACAGCACGGAGGTTACCCCAACAACAAATGCAATACTATTCCTTACTGAACTTTTATCAATGAAGAGGTGAACCTTATCAATTTTGTATACTCAATTACATATTTTGATGTAATTGTCTACCATTTCGATGATAGAAACTCCCACTCTTGTCTAAACTTCTGAATTACAGCAAAAATAGTTTGCAGCAATCTTAAATGTCCAAAGTTGGTTGAGACATTAACTAAGAGGAAATGAGCATTGAGTGTTAAAAATGAATACGTTAAAGGTGTTTAAATTGTTGAACGAAGGTCTAAAATTGGATTTATAACACCTAGCATCATTGTCTTGAGAAGCTAACTGAGTACAAACTTAGAACAACATTGTGCTAAAGGTAAGCAATATTTTACGCTAGAAGTGGTTTAAAAGACTGAAGACAACTAGGATGAATAATTTAAACCACTTGAATAAGAATAATATCGTGCTTTAAATTGTTAAAAAAGAGATTCTATTATGGTTTTGATAACTAATAGGATCATTTTGGCTGGTTATTTATCAGCATATTGTAAATTTCCAGAAAAAAAATTGTTAAGGACATTTAATATATACTACCCTTGAAATATTAATTACTCGATTACTTTTTTGTAGGAGAAAGGATGTTACATCATTCATAAGTGGCTTGGCGGGTGAAAAAGTAGTTACTATAATGCATATTCTGCTCATGTATCTCGAGAATTCTTCTCCATTTGAAAAGCCCCTGATTGCTGTCCTTTTGTTACACTTTGATCTGCTGGTATGCTCAAGTAACGTTGAAAAAGTTACCCCAGTGTTCCTAGTTTAATCCTTTCGTGTCTATTTTCTTGTATAATCATTAGAAATAATCTCAGCTGCTTTAAGATGAAAGGTGAATGAAGTAATCTAACAGAACTAACAAATGACTCCTCTAACTTGACAGGTGAACTTTGGAAGGTAAAGTCAAGAGTTATAACCATTCACTGAAAAATCAACGATTTATATTGATTTTCTTAAATTTTACCTGTGTTTTATCACAATGACTAAATCTTAACAGCTGAATTTCCAATCAAAGATTATAAATCTATGAACTTTACCCTCTAAAGGGCACCCTCTACTTGTCAAAACTTCCCTTATTTCAACACACCTTTTGTATTAAACTAATTGTAGAAATTAAATTAGGAAAAGCAATGAACAGTTTTCAGTTTTAGTACATAATTTACTGCCTCTAAATCTGGACATATATAATTGTAGTTGATAACAGCATACTGTAGATTGTGCATTTACATATAAAATGATTACCTTTAATCACTTGTAACGTATAATTTGTGTCTGGAAACTTTTCATTCCATCCTTGTGTTTCAATGCATTTAAGGGATTCTGCTGCATTTGAACTTCTCTGCAACTTCTGTAGGAAAAGATGTAAATAAAGTCAGATATTGGTAATAGAACAATCACTTGGAATATTCATGCTTACTCTCTTCTTATTCAATGTGCTTACCATCACTTGGAATATGCAATCCTAACCTAACCCAAAATCATGCATTTTTCTTCACTATCAACCTTTGTTTCTAGGTGGAATTATCTGTACAGTATTGAAAGACCAAATGCCTTCAAAGTTGCCTCCAATATTTAGCCCTCTTCTGAACTCTTTTGTGCATAATTTTTTCTTAAATTAAGTGATAAAAGAAAATCAGTTTTTGCCTTGCACACTTATAGACTAGAGCAAATTTGCACTGCAGGTTGAGCCGCAAAGGTTTAGCGCATACAGAGAGGTGGCTGTGAATGCCATTGCAGAGGCACTTGATGGCAGCTTAAACGATGAAAAGGCCCGAGAAAAGTGTTGCAGAGCACTTCTAATCTTGTGTGGCCATTTTTCTTCTACCGGAAAGATACCAACCAAGACTAGCATCTTAAAACAAGCAGGTTATAATCATGATGAACGACTCAACATTTCATTGGTAAGACAAAACATTGTTTAACATATGAACGACACAATTAGTATGCCTTGTCATTTTCCCATAAAAATTCAATTGAAACTCAAAAGAACATAGAAAAAGCAAGATGTTACACTTTACACTAGTTAGTCCCCAGTTCAGTGCCTTAATAAACTTTTTGTGCACTGAATGTATCTTGGCTGATAAATCACTGACAATCATAGGAAGATGAAGAGAAAAGGGTTGAAGAGTTGCTAAAGAAGCTGTTAGAGTCGTTGATTGGTGATGGAGAAGGCCCATTTTTGAAGAGCTTATCCAGATGTTTAGATTGTAAGCACATAGATTTGGTGAGGGCGTGTCTAATAACTGTGACATGGTTGAGCTCTTCACTATCTACACTATTTGGTGCTGGATTGCCTCTTCCGTCCTTCTCATTCATCATCTCTCAGTTGAAACGAATCTTGGAAAATGGAGAACTTGAGCTCAGGGCTCTGGCTTCTTTGTCTTTGCTTAATTTCAGTAAAATATCAGGTTCACCATTTTCTGCACCTTTTTTTGTTTAAAATCTTTCCATTTTTGAAATTATTGAAGACAGTTACGTTTAAGATGTTAAAATGTGATGGAAAAGACATGATAGGCATGGGATGTAATGAAAAATGTTAAATTAGTAAATAGGTCTTTGATTTCCGAATGGATCACTAAAATATTTTTTCATTTGGGTTCTTAAATTAAAAAAATTAGGTTCTAAAAATAACTTTTGTGAAAGCTTTTGCACTTCAAAGTTTTCAAATAACCCTCTGTGTGTGTGGATGCCTATCAAGAATGCCGTTTCTTCTTTCTTAATAATGGAAATGGAATTTCATAAAGTTGTCCTTCTAGGACCTTTCAGTTGAGCTAGACTAGTTAATATTTTACACTACATTTTTGCATAACTATTTGTTGTAGAATCATCTGCCAAGTTCATATCATGCAAGTTCATGCCATTTTCCGAATTTCTCATATAATAATTCTTTGTTGTGTTGATTTTAGTTAGATAACCAATTCAACTGTATTGGCGTGCAAATTTGTGTTGTGCTGTTTAAGACATTGTAAATTGTTTTAACAGAATGCAAAACGCTTTTGAAGACTATGGCAGAAGATGTTGCCCCCCTTTTTCATGGACTTGCCGAGATAACATGCACTGCAAAACAACTGCATGCCACTGTTTCTAGAGAGAATTTGTAGTGTTCAAGAAACAGATACTCGTCTCCTCGTTTCTGAAGTTCAAATTTTGATGCAGTTCAGTTTTCTTGTTAGAAAGTTTATGCTGTATATATGTCTTTGGCAGACTCTTTCCAAAAGAAAATGCCTCAACATGGTTTATTTTTATCTAGAAAAAAATGTAAATGGATCTCCTTAACTTCTTTATGTTTTATCCGACTGGATAACCACATGATTTGTGTTGGTTGTGTAGGGATAGAAAATTTCGAAAATTTGTGAATGAGACATGCTTCACACCATAAAGAATGGTGTCAGAATGATGCATTGTTAAGAGGAGTTGAAAAATGAGTTGGGAATTTATAGTTTGATCCTCTCTCACATGTGGACTGGCTTCAAAGTTCAGAACCATTACATAGAAACAAAGAATGCTTACTATGTTGATTTATATTCTATGAAACATTTTGAGTTGTTCATATTGTAGCTTAAATATAAATGCCAAATGTCAACTGTCTAAACCAAAGCTCTAATATTATCAAGAAAGCACTCATTCCACCTTTATTTTGTGAATTCTTTCCCAAATTGAGATGGTCATGCTTTGTGTCACTCTAAGGAATCATCCTTATTAAAATGACCTAGATAAACAAATGCCTAGAAAAGAAATGAAAAAAATGAAGAACTTAATCAAACTCTACTAATATTTTCCTGCTGGTCCTCTTGGTTTTTATCGTCACCTTCTTCAATCTTGATGCTCTTATACCAGCGAGCACAGAATAAATAGAGCACAAAGTCAAGAGCAGTTAGTATTGCAACGAGGAAGAAAAACCTATCCATGTGCCCCACGTTCAAGTTATTGGGAATCCATCCTGGTTTCTCTCCTCTTTCAGTGACTTCCATGACCATGTACACCAGCATGCTACTCACATAGTTTCCAAGGGAAATTGATGCCATGCAAAGTGAGCTCCCAAAGCTTTTTATGCCATCTGGGGCTTGCCCATTGAAAAACTCCAACTGACCCACATACATGAAGACTTCTGAAGCACCAACTAGAACATACTGCGGGATTTGCCATAGTATACTCAAAGAACTAGCCTTTTCCCCAGGTATAACTTGCTTCAGTCTTGCAAACTCTGTCACACCAGCTGCAACCATAGAAAGCATTCCAATAATTAGACCAACTCCCATTCTTTGAAGTTCAGTTAGTCCCCCAGGACACCCACTGAGTTTTCCAACCAGAGGAACTAAGATATAGCGATAAATTCCAGTGCATACAAGGACACTGCAGATATCAAACACTGACATGGTGGCTGCTGGCAAGTGGAATTTTCCAACCTTGTTGTTCATCACATCCCCTTGCTCCACAAAAAGAGAAGCCATTTGTGTAAACACGACCGAATAGATTATAGTACACAGCCAAACTGGTAGCATTCTCATCACACACTTGGCTTCTTCAACTTGAGTTACAGTACAAAGCCGCCAGTGATTCTTGAGATCATCTCTATCTCTCTCCGTTATCGTTGCTGCCTTGTCCATGAATCTGCTCAACATCAACGAACATGAGCCAAGCCAAGGATGTAAAAGTTTCAATTCCACACAACCAAGTACTGAAATGAATACAATAAAAATAGCTGGTTGTTTTCTGTTACCTGAAATCGTGGCTGTGCATAATCTTTCTACTTCCTTTTATGGCAGACTCTGGACCATCAACCTCATAAAGTTGGTCTTCATTGCCTGCTTTAACCTTAAACTTTTTAAAAGCAGCCACAAACACCTGAACTACCCTTATAACCGGATTCCCGTATGCCTTTACATATCTATATTTTCTAAATCCTGCCAAGTATAAAAGAAAAGCAATGATAGCTGAGCCCAAGGATACTAAGAAACCTAGTGTCCACATCCCTGTATCCTCAAAGTATACTAATACAGTGTTGGAGAACAAAGATCCAACGTTGAGGGCAAAGTAAAAATAACCGAAGTAAGCATCTCTGTTTTCCTTATGGTTTTTCTTCTTCTCATCGAATTGATCTGCGCCAAAGGTTGCTAAGGTGGGTTGGTGCCCTCCATATCCAAATGCCACTAGATATATGGATAAGTAGAACACGCCAACACCCACTGATGATGCTTCCCTGCATTTTGTTTCTTCACTGCCACAACCAGCTGGTTTGATTAAAAATCGCCAAGAAGTCAGGGACAACATCCCCAAGCCCTGTTCATGTTCAACATGCATATTTACAATTCTGTACTATTACTTATTTGTTGGTTATAGTAAGATGTAAGATGAATTCAACACAATGCATTACCAGAATAAAAATTATCTGAAAGATTGAGCAAGTTAAATATCGGCCCCAGTAAGAATCACTGAGAAAAGCTCCAATCAGTGAGAATATGTAAACGGTTCCGGTCCACTTGCTCACGTTGTTAGCAGCATCAGCAATGTCTTGGCGAAGAACTCGAGTCAGAAACAAAACCAGGTTTACTCCAACTCCAAAGAAAGCTAGTGTGGCCAATGCTTGATTCGCTGCATTCAGTACAATGTCAAACCAAAACATGTTGTATCCAACTTACTTATGTGTTGCCATTCATTTCTGATTTTTCAAAAGTAGAAAGTGGTTTACGAATGAATTAACTCATCATTTTTCAGTACCTAGCAAGATAAATACAGTGTTCCACCCTCCTTTGCACTCTCTACCATTTGTAGGTGACTGCTCTCTGTAGCCATCATTTTCTCCTGTCACCTGCTTTAAAAAAAATAAATAAAGAAAGAAAGAAAGCAAGCACATTATACATAAATAAAATAACAAATTTAGTTTACAACTCTTTTTCCATTCAACAAAAGAATTCAGCCTTCCTATCCACCTATCTATGATATTATTGGTATGTGTATTATTTCCCAATTTCAGCTGTGACATGAAATATTTATGCAGATCATAAATTGCTTGTATAATTGCTTTCTACTTAACATCAACACAGAGAACCCATTCACTTTTTTTTTTTTTTTAATGAAACCCAAACTAAACCTGATCGACTAAGAATAACTGACCTCGATTGCGTCAACATTGCCGGTGGAGTGCGCAGTGTGTGAATCGGTGATTTCCGGTTCCATCTGCGGCATGAAAAACTCTGTTTAAAACAAGTGAGCACCATTATTGGCATGGACAATGACGGAGGGAGAGAAAACATAATGATTCAAGTCTAGAATATAGGAACAGGTAACACTGAAATGTTGAAACACGTTAAGTTCTACATATAATACAACACACTGCCACAAATTTCTCGCTCAGCTTACTGAGCTGATCAATCAGAATAATACTTATCAACAGTAATAACATAACAAGAAAAAGGTATCATGGATGATAATTTCTGATACAGTGTTACGAGATAGTAATAAAAAGAAAAAGTTGTTGTTGTGCTGTGATGAATAGTAAATAAATAAACAAATAAATAGAAAGTGTAACCTTTTGCGGAACTTGGTGACAGAAATAACGAACTCTTCAGGAATAGTGTCAAATTCCGGTGAAGGGGAAGAGCAAGTAGAAGCTACTAAGGCAAATGTTCCCGGAAAGTCTGCCAGGTTAAAACTTTTTGTCATTTATGGTTCAGAATCAAGGATGTCACTACTTCTTTCTGTATATCTAAACTCTCATGCATACAACTAATACAATCTTTTTTCTTTTCCTAAAATCTCACACTCAAAAGCTGCCTAACAATGATTACCAATACTGCAATGCAGTGACCATGAGGTTGAATGAGCACTGCACTAACCACTTCTTTGTATGCTCAATATATATAAGGAATGAACGAGCGTACTGAAGGTTTAAGATGTAAAATATGATGAATTTGTTGCTGTAAGTAAATCACTATAACTTAGTGATGTTTATCTTAATAACGATTGTAATAACAGTTTTCACTTAAGAACCGGTCTTGTAATATGATTTGATTTCATGTGATTTCGGATTGTGCTTTGCTCACAGCCAAACCTTCACCCTTCTTTTTGTGATTCATTTTCATTAAATAGATTCATAAAATTAAAATACACAATAATTCATGTATTTATTTTTAAATCAGATTGCTTTTCTGTTTTCTTTGTGCAGACTAGTCCTTTTTTCACATTAAAATAATTACTTTTGAGATTTTAAATTCAAATTTATATCTTTTAAGACTAGTACTTTACTAACTTTTGCCACTATCCCAAATTCGCACTTTGTGAAATAAATTTTTAATTTAAATGTCAAACCCTGAAATACTAGCAGAGTAGTTGTGTATAAAGAAATGTTTATATCTTAATTTAGGTTTTAAATAATAAAAGATGAAGTAGAAAGAAAAAATAAAACCATAACACCAAAGAAGTTGTGTTTGTTGTTGTAACTGAAAGGTTTTCTCCTCCTAAATCGCCTTATTCTCGTACACTTAATGCTATTCTTTTCATAGACTTTTTCTCCACTTCTTATTCATTCATTGACTACATCCACTTCGTGGCAACTCCTCCCTTCAAACCCACATTACTCTAATATATTGTCTAATATCTAGAATAAATATTTATTTTATCTAGCTTAAATTTATAATATATGAACTCTTTTTAGTGTATAAAATAGAACTCAATAAATAAACACTTTTCAACAAGTAAAGTATACTTTAGATACATCTTATATAATTTATATTATAGTATCATAAAAAATATTGAAAAGAGTAAACATAAATCTTCAATAATAAGACAATGTTGTGGTTATAGTTTTCACTTGAGAACCGGTCTTGTAATTGTTTTGGTTGAGTTGAGAATGATTTTTCCAGAAAGGAAAATTAATTAGGTTGCATTCTAAGGAATTTTCGAAAGGTGTTCGGAATTAAAGTTAGTTTGTTGTTGAGAATGAAGTTTATCTCCGGAGTTGAGAGTGGTGATTACTGTAATCTTTATATTCCGCATTTGCAGATGCTTTTGTCCATGGTTGCACCTTCCCTTCCACCCGTCGCAGTGCAATGAATGAATCGTGGTCCCATAATTCTAATGTCTGTCACAATCAATAATTCTACAGTCCAGGTATGTATGCATGTCTATGATTCTACTCAATTTTCATGCAAATTGTAGAAATAGTTCTTGGATATGTTTATCCTTGTAATATCTAGCTTCATCACACAAACAAATGTAAAGGGTCGGTAACAGAGATATTGTGGTACGGATCAGGGATGGCAAATATCTGTGCCGGAAAAGGTTACAATTTCAGGTATATTACCCATTCATTCAAGTTAGCTACTATTGTGCCTGTGAAAATAAATCACCATAATTTCGACAAAGACATCTGATGGAAGGAAAGAGTTATTATATCTCTAAAATGCTGCAACAGAGAAAATATTAAATGACTGAGGATTAACATAAGTACATAACACATTAAGATAACCATGTAAAGGTATTAATCTTCTCACACCTATCACCCAACAATATCCTGTAAGCCAAGGTATAAGATCAGATAAGAACAAGGCTGCAATCTTATTTTACGACTGAATAAGATCGGCCACCATATTCATGAAATTAACTCACTGCTATCGAATAAAAGTGAAACTCTAGAAAATGATGATATGATATTCCGTTCAGGCAAGGCAAGAGAAGATTAGACACATGAATACACACAAATAATATAACAAAATATAATATAAAAAGACATAATTTGTTTATGTGAACTGTACTCAAAATGCTTTACGATACATCATGTATTTAGGCCAAGAGGCTGTCTCCCAAGCACACCTAGGATTGACTTCCCTGCTCAAGAAGGCTGTGTGTGTTGGGGTTCTTTCCCCAAGCCCTCTCCCTCCATATTACATCCACTTCATCAAATGTCAATCCTTTGGTCTCAGGAACATACACAACCACAAATATAAAAGCAGCCACAGTTATACCACATATGATCAGGAAGGTAGGACCAATCCCTATGCCGTCCGCAATTGAAAGAAATGTCTCGGAGACGATCAAATTTGAAACCCAACACACAGTAGCTGACATGCCACCACAGATGCCTCGATATTCTTCTGGATATATCTCAGAACTCAGAGTCCACGGCACAGGCCCCATTCCTGGCGAGAAAAAGCCGATATACAAGGCTAAGCCTACAACTGCAAGCCATCCATACAACCCATTCGAAGATGTTGATTGCTTATAAAATGCAAAGGCCAGGACTATCAATGATACAGCCACTCCTGCCAGGCTACAAAGAGCTAATTTTTTTCGCCCTGCATGGTCGATAAGGTAAATGCCAAGAACGGTTCCAGCAGCGTTCATGCCAGCAACTATCAGGGATAGGAGAAGGGCCAGTTGATTGGCCTGGAACCCAGCCATTTGGACAATTGTAGGGCTGTAATACATGACTGTGTTTATACCTGTGAACTGCTGAAAAGCCTGCAGAACCATTGGATGCCATAAGAATACATTTTATACATATATAATCTAATGTTACTTATACTCAATTTCAAAAAAAAGAAAAAAACAATTCCAAAATGCACTTAGTCGCCACTAAAAACAGAGTACATGGGAAGATGGGGGGTTGGGGTTTTCTTTTATCAATCATAAAACCAGAAAATTCAAGCCAAATCAGGGCCACACAATAATTGGAAACAAGAAAACAACCACCAGTGTGAAAACCTAATTCAAAGCTGAAATTAAAAAAATAAATAAACTGAAACTTAATTTATTTATGCTTATTTTCTACAGTTACATTACAGAAAGTAGTGAAAAGAGTCAGCATGATAGAGATCAATGAGTGTATTATTATCTTAACCATGAAATGAAAGTAGTTTCATCAATACAAATTCAACTCTTCAAATGCCTCAAACCTTATGATTCTGAACTTTAGTGCTAAACATTTCAAATTCAATACTAAATTTTCAATCAAGTGCAGACCATAAAGTACTTTGATGCTAACTTGTGTCACAAGGATCGTTGCATATGCAATCCCTACAGTAATGTGAGCAAGACATGCTCATATAACTTCAAAGTTTTGAGCAAGACATTCGAATTCTATAATTATTTGTAAATATGTTTACCAAAGAAAAATTGTTCTAATTTTCTAGCTTATATAATGGCAGAAAAGAGCATTTGTGTCCTTTAGGAAGTTTGCATGAAAAGTCTCTTTGAAAACATTTTATTACCAGAAGTCCGCCACCAACAAGGAATGCTAGTCGGATTTCTTTTGATTTGAAAACATCCCAGAATTTGATATTGCTCCTCCTTTGGCGCTCTTGCTCTGACTGAGCAGTTAGGAAATCGACTTCGTCTTCTAACCGAGCAACATCATAGATCTTAGAAAGCACATCAACGGCTTCACTTTTCCTATTCTGTACATGAAGATAGAATTATATGCTGGCATCATAAACTAGTAGCTTGTGAAGGTAAGGTGACTTCTTAGGTATAATTCTAGACAAGAGCAATCAATCACACAACCATTTACCTTAATAAATAGCCATCTTGGGGATTCAGGAAGGAAGAGCATGAGAACAAACTGAATAACAGCTGGCACACCTGAAACACCAAGCATCCATCGCCATGTCCCAGGAACCTGCTCATAATTCGATAAGGTGGTTAGTGAGAAATAACACCCAAAAGCAAGCATATGGATAGATCGAAGGACGTTTCCAGAACACTTTTGGGAGAAAAACCGAAGATGGGAGAACTATATCCTTCATTATGAATAGTTGCAACAGCAGAGAAAAGAATACTGACCCCTGTAAAAGCAAGGTTTACAAGATAGGAAAGAAATTGTCCACCAGTTATCATGAGCACATTTGTGCTTACTAACGATCCCCTTATTTCGGAGGGTGATGCCTCTGCAATATATACAGGAGCAGTGACCGAAGCTGTACCAACACCCAAACCAACGAGAAGACGTCCCAGTATGAGAACGTAAGGATCTGGGGCAGCAGCCATGATAATTGCTCCTAAGCCAAAAATAACATCAGCAAAGAGGGTGGCCTTCTTCCGTCCATAAGCGTCATTAACCCAACCACCCGCTGCTGCTCCAACAATTGCTCCGGCAATCGCCATGCTCACAATTGTTTCCTGGGATGATCCAACACAAATCAGTAAGCAAAAAGTTGACTCAAGCTTGGTTGAGATAAATCCATTTAGAAAAGGATTGAAGTTGAGAAGAGAAGATACCTGGAGAAAATAACTGTCCCTAACTTCCTGAAAATCATCTTTAATGTACAAAAGTGCGCCCGATATGACACCTGGAAGAAAAAGAGTGAAGATGAGATGAAAAGGAAGAAAAAATGGGGGAAATGGTGCGGAGAGAAGAGGAAGTGAAGGAAACCAGTGTCGTAGCCGAAGAGAAGACCACCGATGCCGGCGACGGTAGCGAGGCCGAGAATGTAGGGATTTTTGAAGAATGACATTTTCCGCTCCGGATACAAATCCAAATATCCAGAGCTCCCAGGTGTCGACTGCATGGTTATCGTCATCTCAGCTTCACCCACCACCAACAACTCACTATGCTCAGTTTCTTCTTCGTCTTTTTGCTCTGTTTCTTCTTCTTATTTTTGCTCTGTTTCTTCTTCTTATTCTTCTGCAATTCACTCTTTCTTCCCCCAATTCTTCATCACCCGCCAACTCACACTGATCCAGCTGGCGATATTTTAGTACTCTTATTTTCCTACAGACAAAAAAAAAAACCCTAGTAATTGTTTTGTTGATAATTGAATAATATTATTGGCATGCGTTTGTGAGCAAAAGTATTATTGGGACAGGTGTAGGGTTGGGATGAATGGAAGCGAAGAAAGAGAAATGCGTGCCATGTAAGACCATCCCACGTCGTACGCCAAACCTGGTCCCACCCAAACCTTACCATTATTATTACAATTATTATTTTCTCTTCTTTGTTTCTTTACACTTATAATAAATATATTCACTTCATTTTATTACGCTGAAAAACTTTGAAAAATGTTAACAGCTATGAATTTCGTATAGGGTTAAGTTGGGGAAATAAAATTGTGGTTAAAACTACGCCACGTGTGTGTTTCGTTACGTATTTTGTTTTGATTTCATTTCATTTCAGGTGTTTCTTGTGCTTTGCTCACGGGCACGCCATCAGTCCCTCGCTATTACCACACCTTTACCTCTTCATTTTCACAAAATAAATTCATAAAATCAAAATACACAATAAATAAATTTGCTTATTATTATTAATAATGTATTTACTTTTGAATCAAGCTGCTTTTCTATTTTTTGTTGATCCAGAATAGTATTTTGTCACATTAAAATAACCAACTACCGATTAATTTTAAGATTATAAAAGAAATTTTTAATTTAAATATTAAATCCTGTAATATTAGCACAGTAGTCGTGTATAAAGAAATGTTTATGTTTTAGTTTGGGTTTTAAATAATAAAAGATAAAGAAGTAAAAAGAAAAAATAAAACCATATAAGTGATACCAAAATAAAGAGATATAAAATAATAAAAAATAAGGAGATGTACTCCCAAAAAAAGTTGTTGAGTGTTCTAGAAGCGTTATTATAAGATGAAGGAAAATTATGTTTTGGTATATAAAACATTAAAATTGAGTTCTACAAAAGTGCAAACATGATAATTGCTCCTAATGTTTGCACTTTTCCGCTCCGGATACAAACCCAAATATCCACAGCTCCCAGGCGCCGACTGCATGATTATCGTCATCTCAGCCTCACCCACCACCAACAATTCACTCTTCTGCGTTTCTTCTTCTTCTTCTCCGATTCACTCCTTCCCCAAATTCTTCTTCACCCGCCACTGACACTGCTCCAGCTGACCATATGTTTTTTTGTTGTCTCATGCTTTCACAAACTACCAAAATTTTAATGTGAAATGTATTGTTACCAAACACTTTATTTTTATATAATATAATAAGGATAATGTTATCGTTAACTCACTTTTTTTTTTTACCAATTTTTAACTTATTATTCTTATTATTCTTAGATCATCACATTATATTATTATAAAAAATTAAAATAGATAATTTAAAAATGATAAAAATAATGAATTAAAAATAGATAAAAAAGTGAGTTAAAATATCATTTTCCGTATAATAATACAAATAAATTTAATTTTATAGGTATATCTTATTATACATTGGTTTTTCTGTGAAGTATATAGCTTTTAATCTTTCTCTTTTAATATCAAGCATTTAGTTATCTAAACGACTCTATGTGCTTATCCTTATCCAATTTCTCCAAGGAAAAAAAGTGTGAGATAATATGATGCACAAATTTAATATAAGAAATTTGAAAGGGACTGTTAATGTAGTCCAAATTGTGACCAAAAAAGAAAGATAGTTAAAGAAGTAATCTAATTTATGAATTTGTGTCTGCTCATTCGTTTTCAAGTGTGAGTATTATTGTTCATTACACTTAACCTTTCTCACAAACATGTCTCAAGAGACATACATTATCACCGCACATAAATACAGTGACAGCAACTTCTGTATAATAGACTTTTAACAAAACAAATTCACCAATCTTCATAATTATCTCTGCCTGAGATGAGTGGTGAGGAGAAAAATAAGGAACCATGGGCCAAGCCTCCACAGGGATAAATTTGTTGTTATTATTCGTTTAATACAAAATCATACAAGAAATGCAATTTTTTATGTCACGGGTCTTTTTTCATGTAAATTAAATATATTGTGAAATTATTAAAAGATTTCAAGGATAATAAATAATTCGATACATCCCTATAATTAAAAAACGTTTGGATCCAGGGCAACTTTGTTAAAACAATTTTATTTTGGAATAGAATGATGGTGAAGTTGGTGAAAACTGTGAAGAAAATAGAAAAGCCCAATAGATAATTGTATATGCTTACTTGGAGTCTTTTGCTTTCTTCACCCCATAATTGTTATCTGCATCCAAAGTAAAAAAGAAAAAGATGAAAATACCCTTGAATTATAATTTTGCCCCAAGTCTTCCTCTTATTGTCAGGGATGGTAATATAGATATGACCCAACTAGACGACCCACATGTCCGCAAAAAAGTACGGGACATACTGATATATCGAATTCGTTGACACGTAAAAGTCCAACCTACAATCTGCAGTTCGCACATGCTAGCATGTTGACTCATCATAAAAAAACAAAAAAATAAAATAAAAAAGAATTTGCACTTTTGTATATTTATTATTTTTTTATCGACTTCTGCATGAACGTTTCAAATTATTGTATAAGTGAAAAAGACAAGTATTATGTATTTTTGAATATGCTAAAATTTGAATAATACATACATTATGTAATCGTGTATGTTAAAGTATAAATATGAATACAATGGAAATGCTGAATTATCAATTTATCATCAAACTCTCTAAACTCTTTATTTCATAGTGTGAACTTGTTAAAATTTTTCAATTTATTGAACATAAAAAATTTTATCATAAGAATTAAAACAAAAAAGCTAGTCCATGAATCCTCATACCTATACTTATGTGAGGCGAACTAGATTTTTTGGTCCGCATTGGTGGAGCTTTCAAATGCAATGCTAAGGATGAAATGGGTAATTTAGATATTATGGGAGTGCAGATAGAAATTGGGGAGGCGTAGGAAGGAAAATCCTAGTTGGAAAGATCCAAAACCCAACTCGGAGAGTCCAAAATGACTCCTATTTATAATACATCACAATGGTTGTCAGCTAGTGTCATGCATTGCTACGGTAGACGGTACGCAATTTATGGAGAATTGATGGGTCAACAATGGCACACTTCAAAATATACTCTTTTTTTTCTTGTCTCCATGTTATTCCTTACAAACAAATACCATTTCAAGTTGTTGTTTTACTTGAATTCTTGAGCAAGGAACAACATTATTCAGATTTCTTTATTTTTAGATTCCAAACGCCACAGGGTTTTTTGTTTAGAAACATTAATTAAGGCATGTGATGAAAAAGAAAAAGTCAAATGATAGTTTTATCATATTTTATGTATTCGACTTTAAAATTGAAGTGTAGAGAGTGTGTAGGCACGCGGAGCAACCAAATGAAGATTGTGGGGGGCGGCAAAGTGGTGGATCTCGCCAGGCTGCTATGTTATTAACTACTAGTAAATATATTCGTGCAACCCAATGTATCATTTCTAAAAATTAATTTGTCTATTTCCATAAAAAAAAATTATATACATAATGCATAATAGATATAATATATAGTATATAGTAAATAATATATTATATAACATTATAATATATATATATATATATATATAATGATACGTAATATACATAATATATTATTCGTGGTCAAATATATAATTTCCACTATTACTCTAATTTAACGTTTATGAAAAATAATGTTTTATTTTATTAAAAAAATATTTATAAATTTGTGTAAAGAATATTTTAGAAAGAACAAACAATCTAAAAATATATTTCACCCACAATATCAACCATAAAGTATTATGAATAATATTACCCACAAAATTCACAAAATTATCTGTGAAAAAACTTGGTTTCATCCATTTATCGATACGACATGTCGGTTAATAAACTAAATCAAAGTGCAATCCACAATATTCTTTTAATAAATATAAATTATATTATTTTTTTCTTTTAATATTTGAGTCTGAATTTATAATTGTATTTTAAGACAGTATAATTGTATCTAGAATTATTAAATAGTAATTAATAATTTAATTACTACTAAATTGTGAATCAGACTTTATCAATTAATATATGATATATGAAGAAGATAATTAATGTTTGGTTTTTTAAAAAATGTAATCAAATTTAATTAATTAAAGAGAAAATTAATCATACAATTAATTTGTATAACTCTTAACATTAATAGTAATAAAAATATACCTCATGTTAATTAGTTATTATAACAATTATTTTTTATTAAATAATAATTTGTCAATTCATAAATATAAATTAAACAAAAAATATTTATCTTTTAAATAAATGATAAAATATCATTTATCGTTAAAATTTGAATTAAAATGATTTGATAAGGAAAATAATAATAAAAATAATATATTATTTGTTTTAACTACTATCATTATCTTTCTAATTAAGGTCAATATGACATTAACAATTAATGATAGATATGTACTACTATATACATAATACATAGTATATATATATATATATATATATATATATATATATATATATATATATATATATATATATAATAAATAATATATATATATATATATATATATATATATATATATATATATATATATATATATATATATATATATATATATATTTGAATATAAAAATTAAATGAAAATTAATAATTGAATAGTTAATAATAATTGTTGTGTTAAATTTTATTAATTAATAGACGAGATATTAACATTAACTATTAAAATATTGTAAGTATTATAATTATTTTTTTATCAACACAAGACAACATTTGATTATTAAAAAGTTAATTAACATAAGTTAAAATAATTAAAGAAATTATTTATATTACGTATTAAATTATATAACTACTATTATTAATAATATTAAAAAATATATACTAAACTTGAAGTCGTAACATTTCAAAATAATTTCTTTAATTTTATATTAAGAAAATATTGATATTTTTTAAAATTTTATTAATTTGAATGATCTATTTTATTATTAATGGAAAGTTATTTTTAGATATATCATATAATTAAAATATTAATAAAAGTAGAAAACCGTTTTTATATATACGAATATATTACTATAATTAAAATATTACAAAAAAAATTCAGATTTATGTTAAGAAAGTATTGATTTGATATGCTTTTAAAATTTATTGTAGAGCATAAAAGTGTTATAAATGGAATAATATATTTATTTTCATTGTTGATATTTTTGAAGAAAAAATTGAGAAGCTGTCAAAATGTCCAAAAAGTTTATTATATTTGTACAACATATAGATATAAATATAGATTTGAGAGAAAGAGTTCATATTTTTCAATATACTAGTTAGTATGGTTGTTGTCTTTAATTAAAAATTAAAATTAAAATAATTTTAAAATTTGTATTTCTGTTATTTAATATACAACAATATTACAATTTAAAAATATGAATTATAATAAATTAATCTAATATACTACTCTATTTATTTTGGAGTTGGATTTTTGTACAGTTATACAAGAATAAGTTTATAGGAAATAAACAATACCAAAAAGCCTACTAATAGAATTAAGATGCACAACATAATTAAGAGCATATAGAACATTTTTCAACGTTAAATATACTAATTGAACGTCAACAACAAAAGAAAGCAGTGCCAATAATGTGATTAGGGAGTTTAACATTTATAAATTTTACATATGGCTTGATACACCTTTATCAATGATCTAAAAAAGATGATTAGAAGTAATAGATGAATAATTAACCATGGAATTATGAGCATGGATGACGAAATATAAATGATCTTTGTATTGTAGAAAAAATGCTAAATGATTCTATAATGCTTCTTTGAAAAATTAAAGTTACATTGACCTAAACTTTTTTCTAAGTTGACATTTGATGAAGCTCTATAAGAATCTACTTTAGCTAGACTAACAAATGGTTCGAAATTGGAAGAATTTCCTTTGTCTCTTGGTCTTTTATTATGTAGAAATCCATGAATGTAGAACTATGTTTCAACATGTCTAATTTTTAACAATAGGTATAAAACTTGTTTCCTTACTCATTCTCTTTACCACCGTTATTCTTGGTTTTGATTGAAATTTCTTTGTTGAAAAAATTGTTTACTTTCATATTCAAAAATTGCAAAGGTAACAATATTTGGATGTGACATTAAGAATTGTCAAGAAATTTTTGTTCATGTTAAAAAATGAGAGAATGTTTTGTTTTGTGCCTATCATTCAAAATCGAAATTATGAGTACTTATCATTAAGGTCACACAAGACCTGGATGATAATTATATTTCCATTCTTTCTTTAATTTTGAAATAATTTCCTAGGAACACAATTGTTGAACATGTATAAAGAAAAAAAGTATAAATAAATATTTAACTCTTTTAACATGATCTTGAGATGATCTTAAAGCTTTTTTAGATGATCTTAAAGATATATAATGTGAAACTTATCACAATGTGAAAAACAATCTTGAAGGTCATTTCATATTTCAAAAATTATGCCATGTCAACCCACATGATTAATTCATTGAAATCTCACATTAGAGACCAATTGAATTGGATTTAAAATTTATTTACGAAATAAACAAATATATTTGTATAGTTTTTGTGATTTAAGAGATTAACGAGGATGAGAGATTGACGATGATTTGGTAAAATGAAGGTGGTAGAAGAGAATGAATGAGAGGAGAAATTACATTACATAGGATAGGAGGCGAGAAGGAGACAATCATCACGATGACAGGGGATTGATGTCATGTTTTTTTGTTTATGTTTTTGTTTATGTCTATGTTATGATTGCTGAAAGTGGATCCCACCCTGTATTCCCAAATGTCAGTCGGTCACACCCAACTAAGCCATCTTTATTTTTTCTGCGCCTACGACTTCTCTTCTCTTTCCACATTCTCCATTCCTCCCTCACTCCAATCCAATGTCTATATATATATCCAAACCATGCTCACAACTCTCACACGCTCTTCCCTTCTTCGCCACCTTTCGCTTCTCGATTGCTTCAGCCATGTCAAACTCTCTCCATTCCTCTGCTTTCATCACACCCAGATTGGTCCTCAAGAAGGTTCTCGCCAAATCTCAACACGAAGGCGACGGAGCCGTCGTTCGAAGAGGCATCGGAAGGTATGTATATTCTCTTCTGCATTTCATCAATCACCTTTCTTCCATTCCAAAACTCCTCCCTCATTTTTCTTTTTCTATCAGGACTGAGTTGAAGAACTTGGATCCCTTCCTCATGTTGGATCATTTCTCAGGTACATACAATACACTTATTTTATTTGTCTTCGTGTGAAACCTTTTTCGACCAAGCTTGCTTTGGTTGACCTCTATCTCTCGTCAATGTTATCCAACATTACATTGCATTATATTACTGCAATTTTAACATCACCTTACGTGTTTGACTTTGCAGTATCTCCTCCCGCAGGATTTCCCGATCACCCACACAGAGGTTTTGAAACTGTCACCTACATGTTAGAGGTATAGTTAATTACATTTATTTATACTCGAATTAAATTCAAGTTTTGGCCAACCCTATGTAACATGTTTTTTGTTTTTGGATTCCAGGGAGGTATTACTCACCAAGATTTTGCTGGGCATAAGGGCACAATCAGAGCTGGTGATGTTCAGGTATGGATATGAACTGGTTAATAATGGTGTTACTGAAAGGAGAGGATTAATTGGTTTGTTAGAAATTACAGAATATGTATATCTGGTTTTGTGTGCAGTGGATGACTGCAGGTAGGGGAATTATTCACTCCGAAATGCCCGCAGAAGCAAACAACAAGGGATTGCAATTATGGATCAATTTAGCCTCCAGAGACAAAATGTAACGTATAATATAACTGGTGAAATCAATCAATTGCCAAGTTTTGAACCATTTTTAACCGCTCTGGCGTTTGATTTTGATTCAGGATCGAGCCCAACTACCAAGAACTTCCGAGCGAGAACATTCCAACAGCAGAAAAAGATGGGGTTGAAGTGAGAGTGATAGCAGGAGAATCGATGGGAGTGCAATCCCCCGTGTACACACGAACTCCAACCATGTTTCTTGTTTTCTCCATGATGCCAGGGAGTGAGTGGCATCAGAGCATTCCAGAGTCGTGGAATTGCTTTGTTTATGTGATTGAAGGAGAAGGGGTTTTCGGGTGTACGAGTTCATCTCCATGTGTGGCACACCATGTGCTTGTTCTGAGTCTAGGTGATGGCCTTAGCGTATGGAACAACTCTTCAAAGCCTCTGAGATTTGTTGTGGTAGCAGGACAACCACTGAACGAACCAGTGGCTCAGTATGGGCCTTTTGTGATGAACACGCAGTCTGAGATTGAGAAAACCCTTGAAGACTACCAATATGGAAGGAATGGTTTTGAGATGAGGAAGTATTGGAGGTCTCAATAGTACTGTAATTCAGAAAAAAATTTATCAGTGTCAGTGTCAATCTGATAGTGAAATCAAAGTGATGTGTATGTATTTATTTAGATCAAATAAAGAAGCCTGTGTTGTTTTCCTTCCCTATCATTTTCATTTCATGTGTCACTCACAGCCGTAGCTATCAAAGTAGTAGGAGCTGAATGAAAACAAATATTGCTTATTCTAGATCCCTTTTTTTTCATTTCTATGTACCAAAACATTCTAGAACATTAAAATTGCTGCTCAAGTCATGATGGTTATCAACTTATCTTCATTCCCCCCCCCCTCATTTTTCAATGTATCACTTTCTTTCTTGATATCTATCAATATTTGGGGTAGTTGAGATTATACAACATCTATGTTTTTAGGTTCATCTCTTATAAAATAATGAATTGCTGTGGAGTTTTCATTGATTTACAAAAGTTGGATTTCAGCACATAAATAAAATATCACTTTTGAAAAGGTTTTCCTCGAGAATTTGAGGAATGAAAAAGGTTTAGGTAATGGTTGGGGAGTGTGACAGAGATGGGTGGGGTGGTATTGCTTATTGGGTTCACGATTGTGTTAAGGTCCTCTCCACTCCACGATCTCCCAATTTTAAGATTTTCTAATTAAACTCATCCTCACTTCATCCTAATTGTGGTGCCACATTGTTGAGTGGCACCTTCTCATGTCTGGTCTATAAAAATTACATTTTAAAAATAAATAAATGCCACTTCGACCCAACCACTAAACTTTACCCCTTGTATGAAAATTTACAAAATTGTGCTATTAGACATATTTTTATAAATTTTCATCGCATTGTCCTATTTTCTTAAATTCTATACTTTGAGTTGTGGTGGTATCTTACAACCCTACTCATCATTTTTCTTTTCAGAAACTGGGTTGTGGAAAATTTTGGATACGAGGATATTGCTTTGACGAACGAGGGAAGTTTTCATAGGTTTAATTTATAAGTAAATGTTACATTGAAGTTGTTTTACTAAGTCTTTGTCACTTCCCTTCTCATTATTTTTCATCCAAATTCCTAGGCAAATAATAAAGTTGATAGATATTCTTGTTGTAAGTTGTGATGCACCAGATATAGATACTTAAATTATATATATATATATATATATATATATATATATATATATATATATATATATATATATATATATAACACATTAAATTTGAGTTCTACAAAGGCAAACGACATTAAAACTTATCTTAATAAATGTTGATTATATAATTTGTTTAGATATTAATTTTAAAGTAATTAAACTTAAATTAATTAATTAGAATCTCAACTACTTCAAAGTATAGATCAAGAATTCAAAACATGCTTAATTAGAATTAACATATTGTAAGGTTAAAACAAAACAAACAAGGTTTATAGTTTGAATTAAGTAATAAACAAGTATTACCTTTTTTTTTCTTTTAAACATAACTAAATCATCAATCTTAAAAAAATTCAATGTACTGATATTTTTTCCATGGACAAAAATAGAATTAGTTTTTAAAACTGATCTAAATGATTATTTGTAGTTAGTACTATATCCTTTATTATCTATGAATAATTTAATGTTTTTATTTTTCTTTGTTAAAGAAGGAATTTTTTGAAAAGATAAATAATATATAAGAAATTTCTTTTCTAATATAAATATGTACAAAAGTTCTAATAAATTTACTTTTGTTGTGTTAGGTATCACTTAATTTAGTATCCCTTACAAGAATGACGTGAATAAAATTAAAAGTAAGAGAAAATGCATTTTTCAAGATCAATAACCACATGCTTAATTGTTAAGAAACAAACCAATATATGCGTACCATTAACTTTAAATAAAACATTAATACATTTTTTTCTTCTAATTTTTTTCTCGACTTAATAGAGGAACAATAATGAGAAAAAGATAAAAATATATTTAAGATAACTACTTTTTGAAAATAAACATAAAAAAGAGAGAAAAAATTATCAAAATTTATTATAATCTAAACTCATTTGAGAATGATTCTTTCAATCCATTTTACTTCAATACAAATATTTTTTTATACACATTCTCATATTTGTGAACTTTCTTTTAGTAAACAACCATAATATTTGATTTGTTACTGAGTTGTTAAATTTAAGCTTAGAGTTAGTTCACATTTTACATTTGTCTTTAAGGTGCTTGAATTTTTAACATTTATATTTGAACCATTGTGTTCAAAATTTCTATAAAAAGTTTTTATTGTGCAAATACAGGATGACTTATCTATCTTTAAAGAATACATGTGGTTGTAAAATCTTAGAGAAACTACAAAAATAGAAGAGAAACTACCCAAATAGAAGTAAAACTAAACATGTTGTCAATAACTCGACATTGTTTTGGATAAAAAAAAAATGATGCATAGATATGATACGTGTATCGGATACGACCTGTATCTGATATGCTGATACGCTAATTTTGAAAATAATAAGATACAACACGTGATATATACATATTAAAAACATACAAATTATTTAAAAAATATGAGAAATATATGATTATTCTCATGTGAATCCAAATTAAAATAAAATGTATTAAATATTTCTAACATAAAAATTTAGAAATTATTGTCATCATAAAAACATTATTGGTTTATATATTAAATACTACATTGATAAATATCAATAAAACATCATAAAGTATCATAGTAAAACATCCTAAAATATTGGATATAGAAATGTGTCAGACGCAACTACGTAACATAAATTGAAGTGACATAGATTGAAGTATTAATGAATCATACATTGAAGTATAAAAACTATGCATTTGTATTTAATTCCTCTTCATCATTACTTGTTTCATTATTCATTATTAAATTGAAATTACAAAGTGTGATTTTAGTGTTTTAATATATTACTTCAAAATTTAACTGTATGTACATTTTTCATAAACTTAACAAATTATGCCTCACATTAAGTTCGAAATATCTTTCTTTGTACTCCTTTTAAGAGTATGAACATTTTTAAAATACAATTCAATAAACTTTTAATGTCTTTTTTTTTTTAGTTTCACACATATCGTAAATATTAATTTAAATTGGTTGATCTCAATAACATTCTATATTTAAAAAGCATTTTTAAATGTCATACAACTAATTCCTAATTGAAAAGTCAAATTATTGAAGTTCATACCATATTAAATACATAGAATAATAACACAATTGAAAATAAAACTTTGATAAGTTTAAATAAAGTGATTATATGAGTAGAACAGATTCTCATTTAAATAGAAGGGAATTCCTAATGAGTCTGCTACCTAATCTCAATACCCTCCTTAAAAGGGACATGAGGCCTTCAAATATTTAGGGATAATATATAATAAAATATTTTGGGATAATCATTAGCAGAAAAATTGGCAATCAAATTTGACCATTAGTCAATTCTAATTCATCAATACCTGTTGGATTGTTAGATTAGCAATGCAGTTGACTGTCAAAACTAGTTATCTAAACGTACATGTATTAAATAATTTTAGATTTCAAAGATAATTATAAATTTCAAACGACGACGACTATTCTAGAATCGAATATATAAACATTACTAGTTGATATAATTTTCAATATGTCAAGTCAGGAGATGTATGAACCATCATTTTTGCATCAAAGTATAACCAAGAGATGTATGAACCATCTTTTTTACATCACAATATGCAGGCAAAAGCTTTAAGCGTGTGGTTGAGTTCATATAAATGCAGTCTCTTTTTACGGTCATATAAATCACAAGTCATAGACTATATTCGTCAATTCAGAAGAATCTAATGAATTGAAGGCAACCAACTTCCAGGTACATTACTTGACCAAATCCAACCTCCCAATACATGTGTGATTCATTTGAGCTAAGAGACAAAACATGTCTACGCAGAATGGTATGAATTTAAGATTACATTTACAAGTTGCTTGCTTTTATTGCCAATTTGCCATTCACCAAGCAAATCAGCTGAAAAGGGAAGCCCTGGTGTTCTAAACAAACCCAAGTGCTAAACATCAGTCAAAAAAGAAAGACAAAGCAGTCGTAAATCATACCGATTCAAATGAAAACTAACCACGCCCAGTTCAGCTCAGCTAACCTGCAGGAAGAACAACCTTTGACCCAAGAATCGTGGAGAGCAGATAACATGAGGACTCAAAAAGACAAAAGAAGAAGAAGAAGAAGAAAAGAACCCATTACCAATAATCACACAGACGATAAATAAATAGATGTTCGCTTTCATTTGCTGCAAATCAAATTACAAGCTCCTTTTCTTTTACCCCCGATTATACAATTATACCCGTTTTGGTTTTCTTAAAATTGAAGACAACATTTTGGCTACTATATTTCTGTCTGTCTGACTGTCTTATAGTTGTAACAGATGAACAAGCTTTGAAATCATAGCGAGCGACCAAGGAAAAATCCAACCAACCCATTTAATTAATTAATAAAGCAACAAAAAAGAAATTGAGGTGAAGTGACAAAGCTGAGTTGTATGTGGTGCATTGCAGTGCAGATCATCTGGAACAGCAAGAAAAATAGGACTGATTTTGCTTGGATGTAGCAGGGCCATTGTTGACGAGGCTCACCCTGTTCACCGACAACTCTGCCTTGTAAGTATCGGAGTTGAGGACCTTCCTGCTCACGTTGTTGTATATCTCTCGAATAACCATCTCGAATGCCGTCTTCACGTTGGTGGAGTCCAACGCAGACGTTTCCATGAAAAACAATCCTTCCGCTTCCGCAAGGCTTTTCCCTTCCTCAACGCTCACCGACCTTATATTCTCCAAATCACATTTGTTCCCCACCAGCATCATGGCCACCGTCGTATCGCAATGAGCTGCATCAAATCACACCATACAATAAAATAGCTTCGTTAGCATCCATGAATGGCCTTTGCTCTCACAAAAAACACAACTTATTTTTTTACACTAAACTCCATTATTCATTTGCTCTCTCTCTCTCTCTCTCTCTATACATGCATGTATTTATCTAAGTACAATAGCTGTACTTGAGAAGATACCAACGTCTATTCTCTAATTACGAGTTTTTACTTTTATGATTGATTTCTTTGAATCTTTATGAAGAAGTATAGAGAGTGAGACGAAGCTACAAGAGAAGTTGCACAAGAGAATCGAGAAATTGAAAGGTGGTTCTAGGTTAGCCTGTGAAAAAGGTGATAACAGAGAAAAGTAGACAGCAGAAGACAAGTATAAATAAAGAAGCGTAGGAGTGCACAAGAGGAGAATCAGATCGGCGAAGAGGAAGAAGACCAGATCTGGCAGTAGAAGGGAGAGAGAGAGAGAGAAAAAAAAAAAGAGAGTACTTTTAAGCTCGTCTAGCCAGCGACCGACGCTGTCGAAGGTGGTTCGGCGGGAGATGTCGTAGACAATGAGAGCGCCGACAGCGCCGCGGTAGTAGGCGGAGGTAACGGCGCGGAATCGCTCTTGGCCGGCGGTGTCCCAAATCTGAGCCTTGACTTCCTTGGAATCGATCTCCAAGCACTGGGTCTGGAACTCGACGCCTATGGTGGCCTTGGAGTGCATATTGAACTCGTTGCGAGCGTAGCGGGAAAGGAGGTTGGATTTTCCGACCGCCGAGTCTCCGATTATGACGATCTTGAAGAGGTACTCTTCTCCCCCCTCGTCATCCGAACCCCACATTTTGGAACTCTATTTCCTCACTCCTCCTTCTCCGACCCTCCTCCAACTCCAACTCAGAGACAGAGGCAAAAGGAAAGGTTTAGTTTCGGAGACTGAATGCTTCGCTGTGATGATACTCCACACAACCTGGCATCCACAAGCTCCGTTACTCTACTCTCCTGCATTCATTGCCCTTCTTGTCCCACTCCTTTCATTTTTTTTTTAATAAAATTCAAATTATTATTATTATTATTATTATTATTATTATTATTATTATTATTATTATTATTATTATTATTATTATTATTTTTATTATTATTATTTTTATTACTGTTAACGCACTAACGCGTCCTAATCTAATTCATAGCATTATTATGATCGCTAACTATAATTAACTCCTGCTTTTATAATTCTCTTTCTTCTGTTTAATGCATTTTTGACTCGAATTTACATTTTTTATTATATTTTTTCTGTTTTGTGTCTTTAAGATATATTAATAAAGACTGATTTTAATATTTTAAATATATTTAAAAAATTTATAACAAGTATATTTTAATATGAATAATGATATTTTAATCCACTTTTAACTCATTACTCTTATTTTAGATCATCACATTTTATTACTAAAAAAATTAAAATAAATAATCTAAAAATAATAAAAGTAATAGATTAAAATTGAATAAAAAAATAAATTAAAATATTATTATTCTTTTAATATTAAGCTAAAGACACTACACACAAATCCAGTAGAAGATTTGGGTTCTTTCACTCCTACTATTTTCATTTCTTTACTGTAAAGTAGTAGTTTCACGTTAAAAAATATTCGGTTGTAACTTTTAAATTCAAGAGAAAAAAAGGACTAATTTAGTTTCGTGTGGCATGTGTTTAATTGAGTTCATTTAAAGGAATAATCATCTTCTTAACAATTTTATAACAAAAATAAATGATATTATTTTTGAAATAATCGGAACCTTGGATAGAAGATGATGACGTGGGGAAATGGGAAGAGAGAAAGAGGGAATAGGTAAGTTGCATGGGGTTGGCCGTATTGGATAAAGCTGAAATAAATGGTAGCCGTAGGATGGTAATTGCAAAGTTTTGGTGACGTTGAGAAACGGCGTCGTTTCGTTTAATTTAATAATTAATTAAAAATAGAATAGAAGACAAGAAAAGATGGAACGGTTGTTGTTTTAATCGGCGTTGGAGTGCAGTGGATGCAGTGAAGAGAGCCTCGAGGACTCTGTGACTTACCTTATTGAATTGAATTGAGTTGAGTTGAATCCCTGGTTCATGCAACGAACAAAACAATAAATCTTACAATTCTTTATCTGCTGCCAATGCAAACCAAAACGATGTCGCCTCCTCGCTTCCCTGTGTTGCTGTTACTGCTGTTTCTCATTGCCGCCGCCGCCGCCGCCGATAACGATGCCAAACGCGACGACCAGAGGGCTCCCAAGTCCCAATCCTGCAATAACCCCTTCCAATTGGTATTCTCTTTCCATCAATTATTCTTTTCTTACTTCCGTTCGATCTCCCGATTTTTCTTCTCTTCTACTCGTGCGAGTCGCTTCCACAATCCATCACAATTTTATATGATTTTCTTTATTCACTGGCTGGCTGCAGGTGAAGGTGGAGAACTGGATTGATGGCGTGGAAGGGAGTATTTATAATGGCGTCACTGCCAGATTTGGCTCTCTTTTGCCTGAGAAACCTGAAAACAGTGTCAGAACTCCTGCAATTTTCTCTAATCCTGTAGACTGCTGTTCCAATTCAACTTCTAAGGTTCTTTTCTTCCTCTTCCACCCTGCTTCTCTGCACCTACGATCTAATACATTTATGCCCTTGCTACGTGCCGATTTACAAACACACTTGATAAACTTTCTATCTAATAAGGGACCCCATCCATGTTCTATCTTCATGTTTCAAAATGTTTTTTGTTATTCTATTTTTACCCTCCAATAGCTGATAGTTAATGTGGTATATTGTTTTTCTCAAGAAACATACCCAGTGAGTTATGCATTCTTCTTTTTACAGTTGTCTGGATCAGTTGCTCTCTGTATGCGTGGGGGTTGTGACTTTACAGTCAAAGCTGAATTTGCACAGTCTGGAGGTGCTACTGGCATGTTGGTAATAAATGATGCAGAAGGTTTGTTTTAGTGCTTCACACACTATGAGACTTCCATACTCATTTTCAATCATTGGTAAAGTGAGTTGCAAATGTACTTTTTTATACTAAAGCATATTCAATTTATATGAAGATGCAGACAATTCTTGAGTGCATTTAATACGTAATGGAAAGATCAAATGAGTACTAAGTAGTAAAACAACTGGCATAAGCATGGGCAAAGTTACACGGCAGTTTTCACACTACTGCTCTCAGCTTTGAATATTCACTAAATGTTTTATCATACAATTTACTTATTGAATCATTGCTTTTGTTGCAATTAATGACTAGCAATGTTTTCTTTTTTCTGCTCTGGTCGATAAAGTTTTATATGATCGTATTTAGTGTAATATCAACTATTAATTTTTCCAGATCTCTTTGAGATGGTTTGCTCCAATAGCAGTGAGGCAAATATTTCAATTCCAGTTGTAATGATAACAAAGTCAGCAGGAGAAGGTCTCAACAATTCTTTAATATCTGGAAGGAAAGGTCAGGACTTCAATTCTTCAAACATCTTTTGGTACAATTGTTGTTTTAATATTAAGCCTTGTTTATCTATTAAACGATGCTGTATACTTCTAAGATGCAAATAATATATTTTTTTCTGTTTTTTCTTCTTTTTTGGCCATTGCAAAATGTGTATTTGAGTTCAATGGTGCTGCCTGTGACTATAGACCTGACTGGGCCTAGTGGGATATGTATTTTGCTCCTATGGAAGTAACTTTAATGGACTCCTAACAACTCACAATTATGTATTTTTTAATGGTTGTTAATACTAGATAATCAATTTTTAATGTTAAGAACCCATTTCTCATATAATATGCACATCTTATTTTAAAGGAACACCTCTTGTCCGGAGTAGATTCATTTCTTGAAGTTAAGGAATTCATTAAGAAACCACCATTGGAAATGCTCTTAGTAGCTCTTTTTTTTTATGCATTGCATTGAATGGTTTGAGCAAGAGTTGAACCTAAGCTTTTCCAGTGACAGATGGTGCCACTGCTAAGCCAATGGTTCTTCTGAATGATTCTTGTACAGTAATTTGATATATTAACTTGCTTGGGAAAATGAATCTATGTTTTGTCCAAATCAAAGAACTGCACTGAGATATATTTTATTCATGTTAGATATTTATTTTTGTTTTTTCCCCACGGTTTTACCTGTTATATTTCATACATTTTAGAGTCTATTAGTATGTTATAAATGTCCAATTAATTCATTTGACCTTGAAACCTTAGCTGATCTCATTTTGTGGTTCATGGATTGTTTAAGTTTTAAAAATATTGATTAATACTAATAGTGCCACAATGTGTTATTTGAGTAAATAGGATGCGAAAGACAAACATGGTTTCGTTAATAAATAAGCTTATTCATCTAGATGTCAGGTTTATTTTCTAATTGACTTACAGATTGTTAATTTTGAGTTGTCTATTGCAGTTGAAATTTTGTTATATGCTCCACCTCGCCCACTTGTTGACTTCTCAGTTGCATTTTTGTGGTTGATGTCTGTCGGAACAATTGTATGCGCTTCTCTATGGTCGGATTTTACTTCTCCAGAGAAGTCTGATGAGCGCTATAATGAATTATGTCCCAAGGTTTTTTTTCCTTGCAACCCTATATTATCCATGAAGTTTGTTATACATAAATGTGCTTTTGTGATTCCTAAAAAAACACTTTTCTAAATGTGAGGACATACATTTGTCGAGAAAGAATCTACTAATATTTGAACAATGCTAAAATGGGAAATGTATAATCACAGTTTGACCTTAGCATGTGTATTGATCTACATTTGCTATTTCATTTTGTTTAGCCACTGATAATTTTATTAAGAGTGTGTTTTAAGATTTGCAAAATTGTTCCTGGGAATGAACTTATGAATGTAAAATTCCTGGATTTGTTATATGTTTTAAATTATTTTTGAGACATGGCTGATTCCTGTGAATGTGTCATCTTTATATTTTGCTTGGATTTTGTTTCCATGGCCGATTCTCATATTAACTAGGATAAACTACTTGATATGGTACTTAAGCCTTGAAATTCTCCCACTTAATGGACTAGTTTTTTACTAGTAGGTGAGTAAATCCATCAAAGAAAAAAAGCTACCATCGGGTCAGTGTCAATTGATTGAAAACCATCATGAACATACATATGGGCCTTTAAAGGTAACAATGTTAGGAGTTCCACGTTGAGTAGAATAAACTACTTGATGTGGTACTTAAGCCTCGAGATGCTTTTACCAAATGGAGTCATCTGAGTTGTACTTATGTCCTATAGGTGGGCATATTCATTCCCTCGGGAAATGTTAGAAATTTCAACTTATCATACATCCGGCCATTAACTTCGATTCCCACTGGTGTTTTGTACTTCTATCAGTTGATTTTCTGTAAGCATTCCCATAAATGTTAAACTCTATCCAAACATGTTTAGTTTGATTTACTGAAGATAATATTCCTCATTATAATATTCCCAGGAATAAATAATACCACCTACCTTCTATGAACTTTACAATGGAGTATAAGAGTGTGCCTTCTTCCTTTTTGTTTACTGATACAATTTTTTTCACGTTTACTTTTAAGACATGTTCAAGTGTATTAATTTGTACCTATATGCTTCTTTTGTTAGGAATCTTCCATTGCTGAAACAGCCAGAGATGATTTTGACAAGGAAATTGTTCATATTGATTCAAAGGGTGCCATCATATTTGTCATAGCAGCATCTGCCTTTCTTGTGCTATTGTTCTTCTTCATGTCATCTTGGTTTGTCTGGGTGCTTATTGTACTTTTCTGCATAGGTGGTGTTGAGGTAATGTAGCTCATTTACATGGATATTTGCTGTAGTTTAGTTCTCTTGCTAATTAGCCAAAAATCGTATTTCATGGTGTGCATGAAAAAGGAGGTATTGGTTCTGAATCTTCCATGTTGCAGTCTATAAATAAATTCAATTTTGAACTAGCAATTTGAGTCTTTGACACGTTTAGTAATCAGATTATACTGCATTAGTTTTGTTGATTACATACACAAGTTATTAAAAGGTAAGAGAAAAAAGGAAGAGAGTGAAAGTCTCTAGAGGTAAAGAATTTAGGAGCACTAATACAAACATCGTTATCGTCATCAACATGTGAAATTTAAATCTCCAATATTCCTCTGTAAGTTATTTTTTTTTTTTGAATTTCAGGGTATGCACAATTGTATTGTAAGCCTGACTGTAAGGTACAACCCATGTCTCTTTGTTTTCTGGCCTGAAAGTGTGCTCTGTTTCCTCTGCATGCCATGGTTTCTGTTAATTTCTGTTTTTATTCTAATTTGAATGAGCAGAAAAGGCCAAAGTTGTGGTCAGAAGACAGTAACCGTACCTCTATTTGGGGAGACTTCTATTTTCTCACTGCTAGTATTGTTATTCTGTGTGGCATTTGCAATATTCTGGGCTGCTACGCGACAGGAGTCATATTCATGGATTGGCCAAGATATTCTTGTAAGTTTCATTTAGTACCGGCAGGACAGGTCTTTCTATTATTATTTCAGTTTCTAAATTCAATCTTACACTGTTAGAGATGCCTAGAATAAGAAATTTCCTTCTTTCTCAAAACTTGTCCATGAATACTGACTGTCTTTGGAAATCGGGAACGTTGTATGAAGAACTGCAGCAGAAATTGCAATGGCTTTAAGTCTTGGTCTTTCTTAGTGTTTATTTGTGGAAAATTCCTATTTCATTTTTTAAATATATTTAACTGAATTCATCTCAATATTTACATTGATCTGCTCAAATCCATATGTATTTATGTTAGAGAAATGACAAAAAAACATATATTCTTGGTATAACAGCCCCTCTAGTTTTGGAATGTTGTAACTATCAAGTAGTTTATTATGTTAACAAGCAGCTATCCATTTGACCATAGTTAACTACCCTAGTGGTTGGTAGTTCATAAACTATAAATACTCTTACTAATATTTCTTTTGAATTTCCTTTATTCCTAATCTTTATATTAGTTTTTCTCAAATAATTAAATAATATTTGTTTAAATCTGCACACAATGGTCAAATACTGAATTGGGATCGTGGTTGGTTCCACAGTGTGCTTTCTTAGATGTCAATCTAGAAGCTTGTTTATGTCAATTATTTTTGAAACCATTAGCTGATGATGATAAGATTGTGTGATCTTTCATTGTGTGCTATACACTTGAATTTTTGCTTTGTTCTTCACAGGGCATCTGTTTGATGATAACAGTCTTGCAGTTGGCTCGATTACCTAATATTAAGGTACCTGCATGGATTCTTTATCTCTGCAATCAATTTGTCTTGTATATTGGAACAGCTCTAATAGTTTCTTGTGCATGATATTATAGGTTGCCACGGTACTCCTTTGTTGTGCCTTTGTCTATGACATTTTTTGGGTATTCATATCTCCAGTGATATTCCACGAGAGTGTTATGATTGCAGTAAGTATTTACTTTCCTACTACTACTACTACTATAGTACTTTAACTTCTTTGTCTCAGCCACGTTAGCATCTTTAAAGGTAGAGTAATATAAGTACTTATTTTCTTTTACTTGATAAAAATAAAAGTTTCATAGAAGGAAGAAGAGAAAGTAGAAGCATTAAGTTACAGGATACATCATCTTCTGAAGAATATCAAGAGAAATAGTTTGAACACAAAAATTCAACGACCACTAGCTGATTAATCTCTTTCTCTCTATTATTATAATATATATATATATATATATATAAATAAATCAGCTACCCTATGAACACTTGTAGTTGTATATTTTTCAGAGGGACTTCTCTCTCTAATGTTGCTTTATTAAAAAGGAAGTGATAATTGTTGTGTTTTATAGATTTTTTATACTCTTACATGGACTTTAATTTCTAGGTTGCTCGAGGTGATAAGGCAGGTGGTGAGGCAATTCCAATGCTTTTAAGATTTCCTCGTCTTTTTGATCCCTGGGGAGGTTATGACATGATTGGGTTTGGGGATATTCTCTTTCCTGGGTTGCTTATTTCCTTTGCTCATAGGTACTTCACTCCTTATTTAGTCAACATCATATCGAAATGCTAGACTTGCAAAATTGAAGATGTACATTTGAATGAATACTGTCTATTTTTGCTCCCACAGAAAACAGAAACCAAAGAATAATGGCTATTTATTGAGTTATTTTGATGTTTCTTATCTCCATCATTTTTCTTCGCCCTGTTTGCATTCCACTGGGGAAGCTACTGTTTGGTTAAGTGAATCGTAGGCTTTGGAACTTGTACTCAGTTTACGAACTTGATATTTGCAATTTGATTGCACTTTGCCTGCTTCTGGCACCGTGTGATAACCAATCCTGTTATGGATATCAAAATCTAATCCTGTATTTCATGAAAATACATAGTATATTGGCAAATACTGCCACCTTTTATGCAAAAAGATTCATCAAGGTCTTATCAATGCTTAATACATGCAAACTTTTGACCTATGTACAAACATCTTTACCAAGGTCCTTAAAGGGAACAGAACAAATTCCAGTTATAACAAGTTTAGCATAATTTATGTGCATGCTTTAGCTTTCTTGGGCTTGCAGAACATCGGAAAGTTCATTTTTAATATTTATTTATGTACTTTATAGAAAAAAAAATGCTGTTTTAACATATGTATTCTGTATTTTGGTTGTCATAGATTTGACAAAGATAATGGGAGGGGAGCATCAAATGGATATTTTCTTTGGCTGGTAATTGGCTATGGCATTGGTGAGTTCTTTGTTTCATGTTTAGATTGAAAGACTCGTAAATTTATATCATAACTCTGGCTAAAACTGTGTTGCTTATGTTTTATTCATCTACATTCAATTCAAGGCCAAGTAATTTTAGGATTTATTCAAGTATTGATTGATTAGAGTTCAGAATTTAAGGTCTGTCGTACACTGCTTGAAAACTGAAACTTGCATATGCTTCCAGTCACAAGGAATCTAAAATAAGTTACCAATGCTGAAGATCCTAATTTGTGTGTCACATCACAACCTCGTTTCAATGCTTCTATGTCGTGACGGATAATCCTTTTCTGTTTTAGGCCTCGTTTTCACGTATTTGGGACTATATCTTATGAACGGAAATGGACAACCTGCTCTTCTCTACCTTGTTCCTTGTACACTAGGTAACTAGTTTTGTGCTGAGATTAGATGCGTAACTCGATATTTAAGTTAAACCTATCTGATTCCAATTGTTGTCTAATTAAATGAACAGGTGTCACTGTCATATTGGGATGTATAAGAGGTGAGTTGAAGAGCCTTTGGAATTATGGCACTGACCCATCATTGTCAACAGAGCATTCTGAAGTTTAAATGATTTCATAATTAATTAATCTTTTGAGGATTGAAGAAATTGACCTGCAACTCTGGAAATGTTCTCAGCATCTCAATGATATGGAATGAATGCAGAGGTCAGGAAAAACAGCAGGTGTACAGTACAGGCTCGTAAACTATCTTCTGTATTAATGATTGAATGCTTTTATGATTATGACTGCTTCATAGTTCACTTGTAAAAGGAATGATAAACAGATGGAAAAGTAGGTATAACAAATTTACCATCATATCGCCTCTGAAGATGCCATTGAACTTTCACCTTTTCAACTGCCACAGTGAATTCAAGAAGAATTTTTTATACTTTTTAAGTCCCACAAATTCAAGATTATATAACAAATGACAACTGTATTGTGCTCTAAAGGAATATATTAGAAAAAAGCTATTTACATAGTAAATGTTTACAAGAGGAATTTTGTAATTATAAAATGTTCTGATATTTGAATGTTATTTCAGGTTTCAAAACTGTACAGTCACCTTGGTCTAATTAATCTGGAGCCAGTAAAGAATATTAATATGTTTATTTCTCAAATTACATTCAATCATCATGTAATTAATGAAATCAAATTATTTAAAGAATGGGTAAGTTAAAATAAATATAAACATTGATTTAAAATTAAAAACAATGTGCGTTTTTAATTTTTCAAAATAACTGTTGTTAAATAAAACAATACCTTAACATGAATAAACAAATTTAAAACAAAATCCAAATGGAATCGTGGTACAACAAATGTCAATTTATAAGAAATGTATAAAATCTAAAATTGTTCTTTTATATATATATATATGGCAGTGCAGGAAATTTCAAATTAAAACTACAAAATCAAGTCATATATTTATCCATTTAATTTATATGGCAGAGGATTCTCCAAAATTAAAAAGTTAAATGATTATTGTTAATGAAATTGAACATTTTGATTGGGGGAAATCACATGTGGGCTTATTGGGTCTACTTTGACAAAAAAAAATTGAATAAAGCTATCCTAAATGGTTAAACCGGAACTTAAGTTTTATTTCCATAGATCCCTCAATAATTGTTTTTTTTTTTTGCTATATATACTGAAGACATTATTCTATCCATGAATTTATTTTCTTTGTTAGAAGTTCTGTTTAAATTTATGCATTAATTTTTACCGTTCATATTTCATAATCTACTTTGGATAAAATGGTTAGTCAATTTAGAAGAAGACAAATTATGGTTTTCTTAGTGATCAAATGTTGATTACTGTTCTTAAATCCTGATTCCATTCCCTGATAATTTGAAGATACACCACACAACACATGTTTTGAATAACTTAGTTTTTCCACCACTTTACTTGACTCTCCCATTGTTCTTTACAATGAGGTCTGAGTGTGAGTGGTAGAAAAGTTTGGATGGAGTAAAATATTTGAGTTGTGCATTTTGTTGCTAAAATAAAAAAAAAAAAAAATTCGATCTCTTTTGGTACACTCACCTCTCCAACCCCCAGCTTCTTTGCCACCCATATTCTGCCAACAACATCTTCACATGTCTTTGTTTGTAGTGAACACATTAAAAATTTCAACTCTCTTATTGCTCTTGGTCCTACCACTACACACTCACGGGTTCTTCTATGCACACTTTCTCACTATAAAATATTGTTCCCCTTCCCTTCCCACTCCCAATCATCACACAATTCCAAATGCTTTAATTTTGTAGAACCTTCTTCATCCTCACTCTTCTCTTTTCATCCATGGATCAATTTCTTATTTTTCTTCTTTTTGTCACATCTCTCTTCACTTCCCCTTTCGTGCTCATTGCTCAAACTCCAACTCCAATTATCTCTCACATCAGCGTAGTAGGAGCTGTTTATTGTGATACCTGCTCCACCAGCACTTTTTCTAAACACAGCTACTTCTTGCAAGGTAAGAAATTAATCAATCAGAGCAGAGATGAATGGTCCGTGAGTTTTGATTTTGCAATGCACTGTTTCATTGGATTTGTTCTAATTAACCTATCAATTAATCAGGTGTTGAAGTTCACATACAGTGCAGATTTAGAGCAACCTCACCAAAAACCAGCGAGCAGATAAGCTTCTCAGTGAACAGAACCACAGACCAAAATGGAGTGTACAAGTTGGAGATACCATCAGTGGATGGAGTTAACTGCATGGATGGTTCAGCAATTGTGTCTCTCTGCCAAGCATCTCTGATAAGTAGCTCCACTCCCACTTGCAATGTTCCTTTTCTCAAGAGCACAACACGCGAGATATCAGTCAAATCGAAACAAGACAACATGTGTGTGTACACCTTGAGTGGTCTCAGTTTCAAGCCACCTCAAAAGAACACTACCTTGTGTGGACATCATCAGAATGAGCAACTGTCTTCAGCAAAGTTCTTCTTCCCTTGGCCGCCGCAGCTACCACCGTTCCCTCCCCTTCCACCTTTTCCATCCTTTCCTTTTCCTCCATTGCCATTCCCAACCTCACCACCAATCCCTTCTCTGCCTTTCCCTTTCCCACAATATCGTCCAACCCCATCTGCATTTTCTCCACCTGCATTTAACTTAGGAGATCCTTCTACTTGGATCCCTCACATTCCTCCCTCACCTTCTCCTAATATACCACAACACCAAACTCCCTAAACTCCCAAGAACTCCCTACTCTTTTATTTATTTATTTATTTTTTATCAGCAATGGTGATTATGAGATGAATCCACAACCTCTTTAGTCTGCTCTTTCAAACCCTTAGAACCAACTTTATATCTTCTTTATTTATTCCTGTCATAATTACATTTGTATGGAAGCATGTGATTCAACGGTGAAGAACAACATGATATAGAAACTACAGTGCAATTCAGTAATTTTCCGAAACTTTATTGGGTGGTAGCACAACCCGGTCTGTGATGTCTTGTTCAGCTCACGTGTATGCTGTGCTGTGCTATTGAGTCAAAAAGTAAAGCAGGTCACAAGAGAATAATATGTGGATGGATGATCACAGAAAAGGGATCATAGGATTTTACTTCAATCAAGACATGTTGGTTCCTAGTGTAGTAACTTGATGTGCTGCTTTGTTTGATTAATTTATGTAAAGATATAATGTCATGGTTAATTCTTGTAAATTTTCGATTCAATAACAGAAAAAACAAAAATGGAAGTGTTTGTGTTTTTCCAGGCAGAGTAACTAACCATATTGATTTGATTGTACATCTCATAGATTATCTTAGGTTCAAAGATAATCTCCTGCCATAGGTTTCTGTGAAAACAGAATTTTTAAGGTAGTTAAGGTTAAGAACCAGAAACGATACAAACACAAAGTTGCATTATGTGTAAAAATTGTGTCATCACTATTATATATAGCTTTTAGTTTAGAATTAGGTGTTTGATCCTATAAGAATGACAAAACTAAGTCTGACAAACATAATCTACTACCAAAGGATATCAATTTGTACTTCCAAATTCTAAGTTTGCTATGAAATTTCTATGTGATAGGCTTCCATGTCATCATCTTCTTGGGACTTATCCCAATAAGTAATCCCAAGTATTAAAGGGGAATTTGAGAATAGTACACTTCAAAATGTTAGCATATGTTGTCCTCCGACATTTTTAAAACCTTATTCAACATCTTTTATGTTTTGAAAAATCATTAGCAACATGTTTTCTTTTTCTTTCATATACGCTAGATTAGACATCTTTGTCTTTTCCTTGTCTCTAGGCAACCTGGTATAATATGCAGAAATTTAACGACCAAACTTATGACATATTTTTCCTTATATATGTCATGATTCTTTCATTTGTTTTTATCTTGAATTTGATCATTATGACTTTAGATTTTGTTATCCAAATCTTTAGCACTTTGTTTCTATCGTCCTTAGCTTCTACCTCTATGTCCTCTAACATTATTGTATTACCATAAGCTTTCAATGCTTGCTTCCCCAGCTTCTGATTATTTAATCTTTTTGTTCTTTCACCAACCATCAACTTTACAATTCATCAAGTGAAAGATCATCGATATCTTTGGATTCTTCTATAACACATACAACAAAATTAAATTTTGGTACTCAAGATCAAGATATCTTTTCAACAACAATGGTTTTTTCAATCTTATCACCATACGTGCACATCTTGTTAGACGAAATTCATTAAACATGCAAAGTAATTCGTGATTAATTCTTCAGACTCCATCTGATTGTTCAAACTCAGCACGAAAAGCATAAAGTTGTTGCTCTTTGCTCATGCATGTCCTTGATACTTTCTTTATCAGTACTTCTCGGATCTTAGAAAATTTTTCATCAACATACACCAATGATTATACACCTCAAAATAAGGAATTGTTACTTACACAAAAAATCCTTTTAATGTTATGAAGGAAGTCGGATAAAGGAAGAACTTTAAATACTAAAATTAAAATTTTTTCTCATTTGAAATTACTTAGTTATATATGCTAAGACAATTGATCATTAAGTCCACTAACCAAAAACAAAAATAAGCAATTCAAAAATTAATTTGATATTTTAGTATACTAACTATATAATTATTAAACACTATTTTCCTAATCATTAAACTATTAATAACTTAATTTATTAAATTAAAACAAAACGAATAAGCTTTTCTAACCTCATTTGGTAATCCCCATCCCATAAATTATTCTTTTCACAAGAAATCAAATTATTGATGTTTTCTTTTATTTATTATAATTGTTTTTATTTCCTGATATTATTTTGATAACATTCGTGGTGCACATCAATGGAGCTATACTACTAAGTTGTTTGAATTGACCCCACCCATAATCACTCTTACACAAATGAATTTATTTAATCCACATTTTATCCAAGTTTAGCACGAATATATTTGCTAATTCATGAGCATCTGTATTTCATTTCCTTTACACATGTATTTCCTTTTCTAATGGATGGATTTAGTTTTATAAAATTTAGTCAATTAGATTATTTGATATCATTTTATGATCCTACAATAAAATTATTGAATAATAACTAATTTTAATAACAAAAAATAGTTAATCTGTAAAATGATTAATTTAGATATCAATTTATAAAAATTATTCATAACTAAAATAATTTCAAAAAATCATAAATAATATCTAAATTGGTAACTAAAATAGTTTTTATCATAGATTGATCAATTACATTAATTATTAAGATTATGACTATCAAATAAATTGGTCTATAAACATATTTGTAACCATTATTTCATAAAAATTTTTTTAAGGAATAATTCAAATTTCACTTAAAGTCAGATCTATATTTTTTGATAAATCTAAAATTTCCAAGTTGAAAACTACAAACCTAGCCATGTGTTTTTCGGTAGGAGTTTTGAATTGTTGCATTGCATATGTGATTATATTGTAGGGTTGAAAAAAATAATCAGTAAGTTTTGTCTTTCTTTTTCCTTTTTCCAAAATGTTGGTTTGAGTGAGAAAATCTTCGGCATGCAATGCATCCATAATCAGTGTGAAAATAATATATGTATAGAACTATATTTTTATTTTCAATTTATTTAAATAATCCTTAAATTCTTTGCAAATAACACTAAATAAAAAGAAATATCTAAAAGTCAGTATTAAATATTTGCTATCGATAAAAATATATTATTTACAAAAAGAGCGATATCATTTGCATTTCAAAACTCTCTTGACAACTCTATATATATAAACAATAGTTTTTTATTTTCATACTTTTAAAGTTGATTTTATTGCTTTTCTACCCTATTGAGGTGTGAATTCAATTATATTTTGTCATATTTATTAACATTAAATGTCAACTAATATAGAGATCAAAGTCTTACGATTTACAAAATATATAAACAATTAAATTAAGCAATTAAAACTTAAAAATCACGAGTCAACACTTCAGTTTCACAACATTGTAAATCAAAATACGTATCCCTATGTTGTTGGACATGAACCTAAAGGACAAATAAAAGTTATATAATTTAAAAATATGAGAAGTCAAAATTGAAGAACTAAAAAATAGAGAGATAAAATTAATATCTATAATTTAAAAAAAGTGTTGAGGATGAAAATAACATGTCAAAAATTGGATTTGATGGAAACAATTAATGTACAGGTGGGATGGGTTAGAGGAAGAAGGATAAATTAATAGACATATTTACATCATTGCACGTTTTATAATCTTATCTTAATAATAAAATAACAACTATTAAGAACTATCCCCAATCCTAATATTAATCTTAATCTCATATATATCTATATCACGCCTCCCTCAATTTATATTTAATTTAACACACACTCACAAATGTACAAAATTTATGATTAAAATACTACACACACACACTCACTAATATGCTTTATGCAACTACGCTTATTTTAAACATACCTAAATCTCATACATCATGTCAAATAAATAATTACTAGTCAAATATTATTTTGGTCTCTATAACTTGAATGCATGTTGGTCATATTATATGTTAAATGTTATTTACAATTCTTAAATGAAACTCATTTCTCTTTTATATTAAGTATTTTTAGATATATTTAATTAGAACGAAAAACATTTACTTTTATATTCTGTAAATTTAAAATTTACTTCAGTTTTAGGATATGATAAGAAAAGTAGTCACTTATTATAATAAAATTTTTTAATCAGAAATTAGACTATATTCTCCAAGAGGTATGAAATGATGACAATGATATTATTCTATACAACTATTGTATACATATTTTTATTGAATAATTTAATTTATATTTTAATTGTATATCTGAATTTAATGTTTTTTTATTAAAAAAATTATGGAGTAATTTTTTCATTTAAAATGTGTTGGGAAAACGTTTTTATTTTTCATCTTCCAAATGCAAATGCAAATTATGAGATGTGACTTTTCAATTGTCAACATCAGAAATGGTGTACAAATTAAGTCCACTATCGTCATAATCATAATCATAATCGCAATTAAGCTGTGAAAAAGTCAACAGTTTTGTGCTGTGCCTCCTATTAAATAAATAAAATATTATTATTATTATTATTATTATTATTTGATACGTCAAAGCTTCACAAAATACAAAATGAATTTGACCTTCTTATCTCCGTTCCACCGCCCAATACAGACATCCATCATGCTTGTTTTCTTTTAATATCATCAAATGCTAATATTAATATTTAATATAATTAAATTTGTTTAGACCAAATACTTCCAAATAACATCGATGTGAGCACCAGAAGTCCTAAAATAATATAATAAATAACATTAATATAGTGAATTTAATTCTTCATTAAATATAGTACTAAATGTACTTCAATGTTAAATTTCATCACCGTGATAATATGTTGTAATTGATAATGGAACCTATACGTACTCCATTAATTAGTTGTAGACACAGTTGATACGAAAGAAAAGTGTATACATTTTTAAAATACTATTAAACCGTATCATGTCGTTTATATACAATATTAACACTGAAAAATATACCTTTTTATTTGTGTTTATTTCAATACAGATTCAATTTATTTATAGTGTTTCTTTAATTTTTTATTAACATTTCATTACATTAGGGTAAACTATGACTTGTATTATATTATAGTTTATTCCTGTCTGACAACACTATCACCATATATTCGAATAACCTTTTAGTGGTTTTTATGCTTGATATGTAGAAAATGAGTGTTGAATTGGACAAATGATAACTAAATTAATTACAGATAACGAATATAACTCTACAGAGAGATTTATAATAAAATAAATGTAAAAGGAAAAGAAAAAAAATATTTTACCTTCGAGGTAGGAATTAAATTTATATATGTTAGACTAAAAGAAAATAAAAATAAAGAATTAAATTTCTCTGTAGCTGACCCATGAAAAGTACTGGTTGAATGAAAAAGATGAACAGTAATAATTGATTATGTTTAATTTGAAAAAAGTTGGTTGCACACAGATTAACAGTGTAAGGCAATGCAATGCAAGCCGTAAGCCACTAATTACTAATTGTGGTATATGTATATTATAAGTGTTCAAAATATTGTAAAATATCTTAAGAAGCATTTTTCACTGTCCCTGATTCCAATATAATAAATAATGTGTTAAAAACATTATAAAAGTTTTATGGATTAAAATTAACTTTTTTAGGTGTATAAAAAATTACTTTAGAGAGAATAGAAAATTTTAGATTTGAATTTAAACTGTACATCAAAATTCTAGCATCATGAATAGATCCATCTTAGCCCCATAATGCAAAATGCAAATGTAAAACAAAATGTTACAATCACATAAAATTTTAGTATATTGAGTAATTTAATCACAATTAACTTTAAAAATAATCACTTTTTCCAAATTTTTTCTTAAAATTTGAAGGTACGATTTTTCTCAATTGCTTTAATTAACAATTCAGACTTTAAGAATAAACAATATATTTGTAACAATTTACACTTTTTTAAATGATTTTAGTTGATAACTAATTCTAAATATATATATATATATATATATATATATATATATATATATATATATAT